>JAABVA010000135.1_pt1 | contig 93684 bp, 104 predicted proteins | sample 5560331 | NCBI WGS metagenome assembly JAABVA01 (sample SAMN12812661, study PRJNA571458) | rock metagenome | isolation source: Antarctica rocks | place: Antarctica: Victoria Land, Mt New Zealand sud | collected 2016-01-07
TAGGTGAGCGGTCACTCAGCGCAGTGAACCTCTTCAACCCCGATTACTAGGTCAAACCTCAATATAATTCGATTATTTTTGAAGCATTGAACTCGACTGATTCAGCGCTACAATTATGCCTTCCAAAGTATGTGAGGTAGTCAGCGCGTCGAAATCAATCCGGGCGGGGGAAGGTGATGACAGCTGAGCGATCGAGCCGACCAAACCCCTCATATCCCCGAACGCAATTGCTGCATCAAATCTGCATATTTTCCGAATATTTTTGAAGCGTTGAAGTCGCCTCGACCGGCTCTACGATTCATGTCATAGAAAGTACCGGGCTCGAGGGCGTCTAGTAGGGATTCGGCCTATATGACGGATCGACGTGCCAAGGCGGATCGCCGCCGGGGGGGTTGAGAGCGTCATATATGACGGTCGGGAATAAGAGGTAGTCGTAAAGCTAGTATTAAACCTGGCTACAATGAAGAAGCTTCTGTAGATGCAAATATAGAGTCAGATGAGGTAAAAGAGATGAATGATGAGAATTGATAGTCTAATTGAATGTGAGTGTTTGAATTTAGATTGAAAGGTATACGAGGATAGAGTTAGAATTGTACACACTAAGACAAGCTTACATATAAATTACAGTGGCGTAACGTCTTGACGGGTTAGAATATTTCATGTCATTCTTCGTAGCTAGAACAGTAGAAGCTTTTATGCTTGTTCCCTTTTTCCCCAGCCATCTTACTTACCAGTCACCTAAGATGTCGCAGACATAACGCAGGCGACTCATGACATCAGAAGGATCAAGCAGAGGCTTCTACTAGTCAAAATCGACGTGTGAACGCGTCTACTAGTAATATATATCGACTCATGTCTCAATTTCATGTAAATAGTACTATTTGATGTTGCGATATTGAGTTGAATAGTAGGGTAGTATTCGTGGTGGGGTGGCTCAAAACTAGGGTGTCTGGCTTATATATGTTGGCCGTACGAAGTATAGAGAAATATTTCTGGAGAGGTAGGTCGCATGATTGGATAGGAACACAAGGAGAAGATTGTGTAGCAAAGACAATAGGGCGATCAATACGAACGTCATGTGATAGAAAGTTTTGGAACCAGGATGTTTCACATTATTCAGTCATCTGTGACTGTTCTACCAAACACTAGAACCTTCAAACATTGATCTTTTGCGACCAGGGCCAGGGCCTAAGAAGGCAATGTTAGCGAAACATTTCTCACACGAGGCGAGCCAGAAGCTTACTCGCTGCGCATCCTGGAACATCTGAGACGCTTAAGTCGCATTGCATACCTGCTGGACAAGGAATGCCCCCACCTGTGAAGGTACAATCAGTATGAAAAGGAACTTCGAAGGCGGAATTGAAACTCACTAGTGGCAATTGTCTTAGCGAATCCTGTCATGGTGCATAATCCGACAGCACCATATTGATCGGTGCATCTATATTTCAACTGATGTCAGACCCTTCGATCATGGCTTACGAGAACGGTTGTTGCTTACGTATTTTGGTCCCATGGAGTACAATTGGGTGTGTCTATCTTCCCGTGGAAGCAAGTTGGAGCGCAGTCGACACACGTTGCGTTCGCTCCTGCGGCGGTAAGACACGGCCCACACGTATCTCGGGCACCTATCTTCACAGGCAGTACGCAGACCTCTGCACAAAATGACGTGACTGTTGCGCACTGCGTTCCACACAGACCACAGTCCTATAGATAGTTAGACATCGGTCATTTATCGAAAATTGAGTAAAGAACAAGGAGAATGAAACTTACAGGGGCGAGGGCAGGAGGAGGACTTAGCTTTGGTGGCGGAGGGGGTGATGGCGGAGCGGGTGGTGGCGGAGCGGGTGAAGTCGGTTTGATAATTGAAGAGATAGAAGCTAATAGGAACGTCAACCGAAGTCGTATGTAAGAGCGGTCAGGACACTAATAGAACTTACAACAAGCCTGTCTCTTCGGTAGCATACTGTTATACCAGCAGGGGTTTGGATCTAGCCAATCTACTCCGTTGAAGATCGAAGGTTCTGTACCATCAGTTCTTATGTATGCGAGAGACTGTATAAGCCTTTTCATATTATACGGCAGTTGCGAGGCTTCGCCATTTCCAGTCAGCTCAGTTTGATACTTCTCCACAGATAACAAGTAGGCTGCCAATCCTGCCACCGCAGGTGCTGCAAAAGATGTTCCAGTCATTTCAACAGTTGTGTCTGTGACAACACTAGCACATCTAATGTTTTCGCCCGCAGCAGAAACCGTCAGTAAGTCACCACCCTGAGAAAATCGAGACGTGAATCCAAAGTAATTAACCGCACCGACGGTTATTATTGGTAAAGTATCGGCAAACATGGCTGGGTAAGTATCTATCGATTCTCGACCGGGAGTTTGCTGAACGGTAAGAATTAATAATTGACAAAGTGCCTTTTATTTAGGAGGGAATAAATACCGCACTGTTTCCCGAAGCGCAGACAATAATAACACCTTCATGAGCCAAATCTGTTATGATTTCTTCCATTGATTCATTGAAGTCGTCGTTTTGGTTTATTGGTCGGTAACCTGTTCAGGACCACATCAGCAGCCGATTACCAACCTCCACGGTCTACGTACCGAAAGACAAATTTAGAACAGCTTTCTTTACCTGATTTTTGACAAGATCTTCCGCGACCCTGTTTATCGCATCTAAGTAATAAGACATACGGGCCACGACAGCCATCGCAGGTAGCTTGACAATTACTACGTCGGCGTTCTTGGCCACTCCGAAATGAACACCAGCAGCCTTAGACAGGACACATGTACCATGTCCATATTGAACATCGGTTTTAAAAGTATTACTTAGGGCCGGATCGACATTTGGGACGAAGATCCAGCGCTTCGTCCCTGGCATTAAGAGATATTCCTAATTTGTTAAGGAGAACGCTTACAACCTTAACAATAGAGAATACGTACTTTACTTTCGGGGTTTGCTCCGGAATCGACTATATAAATAGTACTACCCTTCCCTCCAGCAGCATCGTAGACATAGTCATATTCAGTTGGGGACGCACGGCGAGGCGCAGAGATCTCGACTAAATCCAACGGTGCTTGATGTTGATGTATAAGAATTTCATCGCGATGATGTAAAGGGTTTGATATAGAGCGCTTTTCTTTGGAAAGAAATAACTCCGGCTCGGATTTACCTTGTTTAAGTATATCACGACGTTGTGGTATAGATGTACTGCTTGCATTTGGGTCCTGGATTTCAAGGATTTTATCTAGAACGATATTTAAGACCTATAATCATTAACATCGGTCATGGCCGTGTAAGGACGACGTTTACTTACAAGAGCACTGGCGTTATACTGAGTTCTCTGCGTTGAATTTAAGGGAGCTCTCCAGAATACGACCCCGGATAGTCCGTTCTGGCTTGTATATAGATATCTACCAAAGAGGAGTGTTAATTCCGTGGTAAGGCGGCTATTGGCCGCATCTTTCCTATTCTTCGGGAATATCAGCCATAAAGGTACGCTTGTAGTAGTTTCCAAGCTCGAAGATGACGTGCTTGATAGGCGTGAAGATGATGTGATTGAAGGACGTGACGTTGATGAGCTCGTAAGAGTTGACCTATCACGCGGAGATTGAGACTCGGCTTTAGAAACACGCGAAGCTTGCCCGTCTGGTCCGATCTCCAATGGAAGGTATCCTGGTGGGGGAGGAATGACCCCCCCGAGCCCAGCAGCGTCGGGTACAATGACAATTCCAGCTCCTAAAGGACCGAACCAAATAGGGAGAACAGTCGAGTGGCCGCTACTATCTGTAGTTGTTATCTGTGAAAAAGAGCTTGGAGCCCCTGTTACACCAGAGAGTGTCTGCGTCCTAAACTTATTGGATTTAGCAGCTAAGCTGCCGGACGAAGCTGGGCCGGTGAAATTATAAATAATGCCAGTGGTGATAGGACTTAGACGGGTAATATTTTTACGAGAGCTTATAGACGCGTCTGTAGCGTAGATCGACTGTTGCTTAGCGTTTCCGGGAGCCGCTTTCGCCGGGTGGGAGGGGACTGGGTGGTGGTTTCCTGTGGCAGCTTTCGTAGGTTTCTTCCCGGAGACGCCATGTGTTGGTGTCTTGTGGGAGATGGCATGGTGTACGTTCGTTGGAGCTTTCGCAGCTACGGCGTGTGTATAAGTGGGTACCTCATGAGGTATCACATGGTGTGAGCTACTGACTGGATAGATGGAGGTCCCTATGGGATAAGGATTTCCATGGTGTTCGGAAGATATATTCTTAGAATTGCTTTTCTTGCCGTGAAACGCAAGATAGGTCGAAGAAGTTAAAGCTCCCTGCTTGGAGCTTTCACGAATATCGGTGGAAGCTCCTCTAGAAGCTCGTGTAGATGTTTTCCAAGATAGTCCAGGTTTCGATTCCTTAACTGACAGAGCTGGCTGGCTCGAAGGCTTTTGCGAAGGTTTCACTGCTGAACTTGGAGTCCAGTCCTTCGGAAATACACTGTTATAAATCGCATACTTAACGCCACTCGATGTTGCATTTCCTCCCCAATATTCACTATCCTCAATACATGTGTGAATGATAGAGGCAAGAATATAAAGACACTCCTCGCCAACGTGAACAGTTAACGTCTCTTTAGTAACTTCGATCGCGAGACTGCCAGTGAACCACGTTCTAGTGTTACTCATGGTCCCATCGGGATAGACGTTGAAGACACCAGAGCATGGGCCAGTTTTTGGCATCGAAAGAAGCTTATGAAGAGATTGTGATATACTAGTGGCGGGTGGTGCTCCTTTCCCGCGTACTTGATTATACATGCAGGTTGTCGCACATTGTGTCACCGTAACCGTTGCCGCTAAGACAGCAATAAGCAATTGAAAAGCGCCCATGCCTAAGTCGTGCCCGGGATAGAAAGGAAGGGCACTTGTTATTGCAAAATATTGACCAGATGATTGTGTATAGCAGGAGAACGGGGAATATTATATCAAAAGCCCTGAAACACGCCGGGCTTCCTCCTACCGACCCGTGTAGTACAGCCCTAATATTCGACGGCAAGCAAGGCAGATTGGTGAAATATTAGCAGGAAAGCTTCGAGACTTGTTTCTTTTCCTCGAGTTAGCCATGCCCGATCTACGGTCGGGATGTAACGTGAGGGTACTCCGTATGAGATTTTTCTCTTGCTTCGGACTCGCTCGCTGATAAGTTCCTGGTCACAGTTCGACAACAAAACCTGCTGCGGATCCGTAACCCTGCCACAAGGAAACGGGCTGACGGGATATAGGCGATGGAACCCTCTCAGCCTCCAACATTCCTATCCAGATGTTAATATTCGTAAGTATACACAAATCTGTCAATATATATGGTGTTTCGCGGAGAGTGTGACCTCTCAATACCAGGAGAGTTTAACGGTGTTCGAGAGGGCTAATCCAACCAATACTAACAATTTAGAGTGTTTCAGGACTTCAAGTCGTCACCAATATCGGATAACAAAGGCGCTCGCACCATTGCATACATACATAGTAGTACGCTTCTTACGGTAAACAAAAACCGTGAAGTTAGCTGTACAAGATCTTTACGTCGTAGGAGTAGAACAAGAGCTAGGACTGCCATCATGCTGTATAAATGGCGCCTCGGGCATAGCTCGTAGTTCACAAGGCAAGGTCTCCGACACTGCAATCATACACTCAATATATTCGATCTCCCGACCGTCATGCGAGAAAAGGACCTCTTGTATTCCTTCGAGACCGAAAAGGCCCAAGAGGGCCAAAAGGAGCAAAAGCGGCCAAGTGGCGTTGCCAAGCTGGCTCCCGTTCCGCTTCCAGGTCTCAAGTCTTTCAATTAAGCCCTGCTTCGATCTCCGCTTTCCAAAGCGACGCTCGCCACCCCTGTTCGAGTGCTCGCGTCTCTCTGATGTCTACACTAGCGTCGCCCGTCGATCCCGACCTCTTACATAGTAGATAAGCGCGCCACTTATCTACATACTTGGTGGTCCACGAGGTTAATACAATGCCGTGCGGGAGCAATACGCTAGTTTCTCCGTGCCGCCCTAACGATTCAATGACTTATTGAAAGTCGACGTCCTGTAAAGTACGTACTCGTGAACGTAAATCTCATGTTAATTGCTTGCAAATAGATGTAGAAAGTAAAAGAAGCTTCATCTTGAAACGAGAAGTCATTTTGATCAATTAATTAATTATTCATGTAAAAGCGCACAATTGTCTTTAAAGTTAATCGTTAAAGCGACGTGAAGAATACAGCGCTTGACTCTTGCACGAGTCGAGGCACGCTAAACCTCGGGATACTATCTGGTGCCTCGGAATACTATCTGTAACTAACCTTTCTAGTTAGAGTGCGCGGAAACCCAGTGTGCGCGGAAACCCCGTGCATACGAGTAGTGCTTATATAGAAATAATAGTCAATAGAGGTGATGATAGAAAGGTTGAGGAAAGAAAGGTTTCGGAAGTCGTTCGGAAATTGCAAGATGTTCTACCGAAGCGGGCTAGCCTATATCTTGAAAAGGGTTAGCGTGTAACCCGATCTGGCTAGATTGCTGTCCTGTCATTTGTCAGGTCAGATCCATTTCAGGACTTGACGTCACATGACTTGTCATACCATCGAAATGACAGTCATTACCGATTCCTAGCCCTGAGTCTGTCCAAGACGAACGCCAACATCAATTCAGTCTCCTTCGTTTGATATCGAAGCGTTTCTTTATCTTAATGCTGCGCTCTCGCGCTTTTGTTCCACTTGCGGCGAGGCGTCATTCATCTCGACTGACCCCAATCATGAATACCAGCTCTCACTTGCTCTCTGCCGACGCTCCTCTCGAGGAGGAAGAAAATCCTGATTATGACCCTAGACGTTTCTATCCAGCGCGGGCTGGGGAAACTATCCAAAGATATGAGATAATCTCAAAGCTTGGCTGGGGAACTGGGTCGACCGTTTGGCTGGCCAAGGACATCAGCCGGTTTGTGCAATGTCCTTCGCAGCCAGTCGGGAATAACAAATATCAGTTGGTCGTGGCAATCCAACCGATACTTGACGCTCAAAATTACAAATTGCTTTGAAAGAGATCGGAAATCGGCGAACGATGAGCTTGAGATTTCGCAGCATAATGCCAAGATACAGTCGAAACATGAAGGTCGTGCCTACGTCAGGTTGATCCAGGACTCTTTTACAATTCCAGGACCCTTTGGAGAACATCTTGTTATGGTTTTCGAACCTTTGAGAGAACCCCTCTGGCTTTTAGGTCGACATCTCGGTTCCGTGGGATTGCCATCCACAATTCTCAAAGCCTTCCTGAAGCTTGTTTTACAAGGTCTTGACTTTCTCCACTCTGAATGTCATATCATACACACTGGTGAGTTACTGCGAAATATCCTTGAACGAGGGATTTGCTAACGGGGAAAGGCAAGACCTCAAAGCCGATAATTTCTTGCTGGGCTTTGAGAACGGGTCAGTCCTCGACGACTACGTTCGCCAACAGAAAGAATGCCCACCTCTTTACAAAGAAGTCGACGAACATCCTATATACCAATCAAGGGCAGATTTCGGTGGCCTGAGGAAGGGTGTTGGACTAATCAAGATTAGTGACTTTGGCAATGCTGTCTTCGGCAACCTCTCGACTCCTCATTGTCATGATATTCAACCTGATCCATTCTGTGCGCCCGAGGTTCTGCTAAAGGCAGGCTGGACTTACAGCGCCGATATTTGGAATCTTGGCATGGTGGTAAGTACTTTTGGCATTGAGACCAATATTCATGCGATGCCACTAACCTCTACTTCACGGAACAGCTGTGGGAGCTTCTACAGGACACGTCACTCCTTAATGAGCTCGGGCCCGAAAGCGACGCGTATTCTCGCGAAGCCCATTTTGCTCAGATGATTAGCCTACGTGGGCCACCTCCACAAGAACTGTTGGATCGGGCAGACAGCAAAGTACACTCTAGCTTGTACAATGCGCAAGGTATGTACGATACTGTAAGTGCTGATGTTGCTTACGATCCCAAGGTGAATTCTCATATTCAAAGCTCATCCCCTCCGCAGCTATTACGTTTTCGAATTGCACACCTTTCTTCCAAGGAGAGGATAAGCGGCTCTTCATCGAATTTGCATCTAAGATGCTTCGGTGGCTTCCAGAGGAGCGATTAACTGCAAAAAATTTATACAACGATCCTTGGCTCAATTTCAAAATCCGAGATTGATCAGAAGAGTAGTGGGTGATGGTTGATGGCTACTAGGCACAAAACAATCTAACCAGGGTTTTAAGGAGTCTATGAATGGCGTCGAAATTCATGGACTGGAGTTGCAGCGTCAGGAAGGTTTCAGGTCGACGAGGAGGGCGTAATACCGAGACACCTTGACACTATTACTCATGCACTGAGACTTGGGGAGATGTAGGGAATGGTCAGCTGTTTGCAAATAACCCACAGAGCTTCAGCGACAATACTGTCCGTGGCGTGTTTCGAGAGCCACAGGGGAGGAGCAGCCATGTCTGCGCAGGATCTCAGAGCTAGGACCGCATTGCATCTGGCGGCCGAAAGAGGCAGTCAGAAGATGATAAAATTATTGATCGGCCAAGGAGCTGAAGCATCCCCGGTGGACAGGCTTGGCCGTACGCCATTACATCTTTCCGCTCAAGGGTATGGGGAAGCGACCAAGCTCTTGGTTGACGAAGGGGTGCAGGGGCTCACAACACGTGATTTGACAGAAGAGAAGGGCTTGGAACGTGCGACAAAGGCTCTAGATGTTGAACTGTTGACAGGCTATGAATTTGACGGTCGTCTCACGAGAATTTACATCTCATACCCCTGATTTGACTGAAAGTATCAATACGACGAAGCTTTAATCAGAAATGATAAATTACTTAGTCAATCAACTAGCAGAATTTATATCAATCTATCAAGAAGATTATGAACTTGGTCACAAGTATACTGGCTTGAACTGCTTCTGAAAAACTCATTGAGCTGATGATAAGATCAATATTTGATCATGAAGTAGCTGTAAAGGTACTTCTTGATGAGAGCGTTGAGTCTGATGAGAAATACGTGTCAGACTATCGAACGACACTTCACTACGCTGTAGTAGCTACACTTGATTGTGTTTCATGCTTCTTGAGAACGAAGTCATTATAGATGTTCAGAGATATACTTTAGTAACTCACAAAGAGCATGTAGAGTCGTGACATTACTGTTGTCGAATCGAGCCAATCTAGATCTTCTAGCAGATCATCGCTCGGCGTTAGCATGTGCTTCCGAGAAATAATTTGGCAAACTCATTGCAATGCCATGTGAAAAGAAGTCAATATAGATGTCGAGGAATCTGAAGAGAACAACTTCAATATTTTTGACTGCCAAACAACATGGCAAAGTCGTGGCAATGCTGCTTGAGAACGTGGCCGATCCAAATACTCCAAACATATCTGATGAAATGACCCCGTTGAGCGTTACCGTTCTAGAGAGAATCGCGGCAATGCTGCTTCAAAAAAGGGCCAAAGCAAACGTTCAGTATCATCAAGATCTTGCGCCATTGATGTATGCTGCAAAGAACGGATATAATACAGTCATGATACTGCTGTTTAATATGAGAACGAAGTCAATTCGAATACACTTAGGTATCATTATAAAGCGATTCGCCGTTGATGTTGCAGCTCGAAGGGACGGACCGGTATGAACGCTGTGAGATCGTTGTTGTTAAAAGGCATTAAGCTTGATGACTGTCAATGGAAATGATATGACAGCGTTCACATGGCAGCTCGCTTTGAAGAGAACACTACGGGGAAATTACTGCTTGATGAAGAAGCTGAAATAGGGAACTATCGGTACCACGTCTTGTGTGCTAAAAAGAAGACAATTGAAGAGAAGTTGATTGAAAGAAACGCTATATTAAATTGCAGTGATGACTATAAAATAACTTCATTGCATTGTGCCGTGAACAACGGGGAAAAGGAAATCCTAATACTTTTACTTGAGCGAGGTGCCGACACGAACATCAAGAATGTTGGTTGTCAAGCAGCATTACATTAAGCTGTAGAAGGTGCTCATGAGACAGATGTGAGGTTGCTTGCGGAACTCAACGTACAAAGAAAGCGCTAAGCTTGACTTCAACGAGATGCAGTGGAAGTGACAGCTGGAACCATGAATGCCATCTAACCAGCTCATGATATTCTTGGTCTAGAGAACGTCAGAAATTGCTTCGAGGTTGTTGAATTGAATTCGAGTGAACAGCTTTCAACAATCGTTTTCAAATAACGTTCACCGTCCTACTTCTGCTCATTGAGGCGTGCCAGTCTTCTGGAATGGACAAGTGGAATGTGCAGAACTGTCAACGATAATTGAGAGTACAGTGGTTGCAAAGATTGAGAGCTAGTTTGATACTTGATACAGAAGCGTTCTAGAGCAGTTGAGGAGGAAAATGAAGCACCAGGAGTGAAACGTGAGGCTTAGGTCGAAATGGTAGCAAAAGCTCGGGAGAGAGGGAATGAAGGGATACAAAGCGACTTGTTGCGTGCTGTGTCCCTAGTTCCTTCTATAAACGTCGATCTACGGAAGTCTGGGACATAGAACATGGTTGAGTTGAGCCAATTCGCTCTTGATTACTTTGCCTCCAACTCCTTGACCACGCGTTTCACAACCTCCTTCATATTCTCCTCCTCGAGCCCCAATTTTTTATTTGCCAGCTCTCGGCCGTAAAATTTATCTCCAAGCCCTTTCTTGAATGTGGACCCATATAGTATATTTACCATGCCCCAAAAATCTCCCTTGGCGACCCTTTCGCGCCCCTCCTTGATGAAATCATCTACAGGTGTATGTGTGACAGTCCAATCTTCCAGCTTTGTACCCGTGGCGTGCTGGACAGCAGCAAGCATCTCCTTTTGGCTAACGTAGAACGAGTTGATGTAAATGTACTTGTTCTTGTAGTCGGAGAGAGATACAGCGGAAGAAGAGGAGTGCACAGGCAGACTTAGCAGCCGTGCAACAGCCCGGCCGACTTGAGGAAGGGTGGTTGTTGTGATGACGTTGGTGCCGTCATCATAAAGGGTGGCTTTGCGGTTGAGGATGTCGATTCCAAAAGATCCAAGCTTCAGGCTCTAAATGTATAACACGATTCAGCCACGCCCAGGGTTGAAAGTTGCGGCGGAGTCATACAAAGTCAAACCACGGATTGTTTACTACCCCAATCCAGCTGCTCTTGCCGAGTTCTTGTATTTGATCTAGATATTTCTCCTTGGATCCTATAATTGCAACCGCATTCGAGATCTCCTTGTTGGCTGCATCACTTCCATATTCATTAGGGAGAATCCACGGGACCTCCACTTTGGCGGCAGCCTTGATGAAGTTGGTCTGAAGGTCAGGAGCGGCCGTACCGGGCAAGGTAATGATAAGGACATCCTGACCCTTTAAAGCAGATTCTAGGAACGCAGAGGAGGAGTAGTCGCCCCTTTTTACGGTAACCTCGGGCGCAAAGGTAGCGCTAGAATCTTGACGGGAAATAGTAGTCACGTTGAAGGTACCGCATTGCAGAAGGCTCTCAAGCATCGCACCGCCCACTCTGCCGCTTGCCTAAAATTGTCAGACTCTGTACAGATGCTATACGATTTTACTGTCACACTGACCCCTACAATGGCGATATTCTTCACGTGATCTTCTGAAGACATTGTTGCAGTGGGAGTAATTTGGGAGTGTGTTCTTGGTAGGATTGTACAAGAATATATAATGCCCAAATTGAACGGACGAGCCGAAAATCGGCCAACTCGGCTTTTGTTTTGAATTGTTCCCCCTTTTTGGTGCGGTACCTCCCGTTTGTCGTAAAGTCCGCGGGGTTGGTCATCATGATTCGCTACCTTAGTTAAGCAACACCAATGTGGGATTAATGCACGAACATCCATCAGTCCCAGATGTCCTTTGTCCGTATTCTCTTGTCGCACTAGGGATACAACCAAGTTCGAGTCAATATTGATATAATATCAAGAGAACGAAAATCTAACTGTTCATATAGAGAAAAGTTATGAGCGTACACCGAATCGTCACTATCTACTTTTGCTTGTTAATCTTTGAAACTTAGATGTCTATTTCTAAGCCGCATTCGGTCGCAATCGGATCCTTTGAGGGATTAGAGCTTATTGGTCTCGGCTTTCTCAATATCCAGAGCATGCGACGCGTAAGATGACGGAGACGATACCTCCTCCATCTGATGATTCTTCATCTCTTCTTGGCGTTCGTTCATTGACTTGGGATCTTCCATACCGACACCTGTCTGGATAGTACCACGAACAATGTCTTCCTCCTGTCGGTTTCTTGCGACGTCGCTGTTCGGAATCATCGTTGTTTGATGTTCTTTGGCCTTTGCGGTCCAGACCAAACTCCGTCTTCCCGATCGCATCTTGCCTCCACTTATTTTACTGTTAAACCATTTGGTGGCCTTGATAAGGTAGCTAGGAATGGCCCTTGCAAAAAGAGTGTAGTTCTCATACCGTCGAGTCTGTTTGAGACCTTGCATTGCTCTACCGTAGTGTTCGGTGCTAAGGTGGCTTTGTGTACAATACTCCTCCACGATATAGGCAAGGCCAGCAGTCATGACCGTAAGCGATAGTCCTGTTGCAGCTATCCAGTAATTGTAAATTCCAAGGAACTTGTAGGCGTCATATCTGCAGCACTGTTAGTATGTCCTAGAATTTGAGTGTTTGGAGCTTGAATCTGACGATTGGAAGTCCACATAACCCTGGAGAAAAGGAGTCAGCATTCTATTTAGTATCGGTCGAGGAGTCGTACTCCATTTGGAGCCCAGAGGCTTGCCATGCAGTCACACGTCTGATACGCCCCAAAAACCTGTGCCAGGATGATATATGCCAACCAGCCGGTATTGAAGATCTCGCATGGCCGAATGAACAAGTTCTTCATCAAATCTCGAAAGGTCAAGGTGGTGTAAGACGATATCACAATATCGTACAATCGCTTTTTTAGCCGGCGTTGAGAAAAGCTGTTGGAGCGCGTAAGACGCCGCTCTAGTCCAGTAACAATTCGAGCAACAGGATCACTTGAGGTATGGGTTGACTCGTGGGTAAGCCACCATACAAACATTTCAACAATCAAAAGTCCCACGGCCATAGTTATATAAACAAAATAACCACCACTTCTACAACCAAGGCCCTCTGTAGGAGTAAAATCTTCGTTGGCCATTAGTCTTTGACCGACATTTGCGGGCAAGATCTTACATGACAGAATAAAAGCGCCGCCGACGGATCCACAAACAACGAACAACGAGCTTGTGATTTGCCAAATCATGCGTGGATCGAACATCTTGAGTCCATTGAGATTGCGGGACCCAACAACCATAGCTAATCGCGCTGCATATCCTTCTCTCAACCAGTCACGTCCATATTCAGCCATGAACTTCGCCTCGATGCCAGCTAGTATTGGATGAGCTACGCCATAATGCCAATGAGTTCTACCTTGACCGGCAAACTCCGTAAAGAAGGTCCCGTCGAAGATTGTCTCATCGTACAAAGGACCTATCCATGCAAAGTCTTCCGGCCCTGTATTAGTATTCCTCATGTAAACTTCCCTAATATCGGTATCTAGAAGAGCTTGACGGACATCATCAACGAGATAATTGAACTTTGCGCCAATCGAGTCTGCCGAAGCGATGTTTCGATCCACTGTGCACGCCAGCACGAGGATTGGAAGCCAGCCTGTTAAGTACCCAATGGCCAGATTGTGTGCGGTTGCGTTATCACCAATGGCCCAAAAGGCAAGTTGGACCGACAGTGCCAAAGCAAACACGAACCACATGAAAGATATGAAGACAGGTATTATGCCCTTCTTGCGCCCTTCTCGAAGGCTCTTTGCCAATTCAGTACGTCTCTTGACTAGACTGCTTGTGTCTCCTATGGACTCCTTCAGCTGCAGAATGTTGCTAAACAACGCTAATCTGAGCAGCCGCTCTGCTTCTACAGGAGGTAATTGGTGCTTGATGGAGTCTATAGACAAGGTTAGCTAAGGTCGATATTTTGCCGTGTTCGTTCCCATTACACACATTGATTCATGACACAGAGTATAAAAAGCGAGTCCCTCATCAAGGAGAATTCGGAATCCTCGCTAGGGTATTCTTCATATCTTGTGGCCATGTCAACCATCAATGCACACTTGCCAGTGACTTTGATGTTCCAAAATAGATAGGACAAGCTGGCGATAGGGTTTCCGACCCAGCGACTTAATACGAGAAAGGTGGCCCAATTCTTGTTGCTTTCGTATGGAACTTGCAAAAGCAATCCACAGATGGGTAGAAGCCATGTTGTAATCGTGTTGCTTGCATCTTTCCATGAGTAATAATCAACGCCTGTCCCACACAATTCCCTACATCCTTGGACAGTCATGAGCACAGGTCTCGCGGCAGTGGCAAGTATCCCTTGAACAGGTCCTTGGTAGACATAGTTGCTAAACACGTCAGCAGAGCCGTTTAGGAAATCATTCGTGCAAGTCGTAAAGTCAGGTCTCATTGTGGCATGAGCAGACAAAGTCGTGTCTTAGCTAGAAAAGAGGGCGAGGGCCAGACTTTTTAGATCTCCAAATCGCGACTTCGGCCAATAGACATAGTAGTCAGATACACGCAGATCAACGCATAAGTGTAATCGTGAAAAGAAATCCGAAGCGGAGATCAAGGCGTACTATCTTACTGCTCGCCAATAGAAGACTGCATGAAGAGACATGCATAAAGCCTAATGCTCTAGCAAGTGGGGAATGTGGAAAGTGATGGATGAGATGTTACCGCCATGCAGAAATCGTGAAGTCAATCTGTAGAAAAGGCGGCTCTGGCCACTCTTAGGGCATCTAGAAGTTTGATGAAGCTGCATTTCGGACAGTTGGGAGTAAGTACGACTCGATGTTGAGACCAGGTATGGCTACTTTAGCCCTTGGGTGATATGGAGAGCCTAAGCCCACCCGTACAACTGGTGTATGCATCTGCAATAACAATTACAAAGAAGGATCAATCATTGGGCAACACTTCGAACAATTGACGTTTTGAAGGGACGAATGTTGTATCATGACGAACATGTCGGGCGCAAAATTCCGCTGCTGTAGATTGCTCCCCTACACCGCGGGCCGGACCTAGAATATTCTAAAGCAAAACCACGTGACGCCAATCGATAATCTCTAAATCATACTCCTCCATTAGGCGGCAAAGTTCCAACGAAGCAAGCATGGCAAAGTACTGTGGAAAGAAGGATGAAATAGAAGATATACGAATGAACGCCACAAGCATTTAAATCAGACCCAAGTGTACTAAAATCCAAGTCACCACTATTTTACAGTGTCGCCGACTAATCAGATGGAATTGGTGCTGAATTCTGACAGGCAACCATGCTGACGAATGGAAGCTGACGGTCCGGAGATAAGGTAGCACTCTTAAGACCCTGGGTAAAAGCAATATCAGCATCAAAGTCCGACTTTTCTCTCCAATTCAAGAAGACCTCCAACATGCATCTTATCCTCACCGGCGCCACCGGCCTCGTAGGCACTGCCTGCCTCCATCAGATGCTAACCAACAATGCCATTACCCATGTCTCTATCCTCAGCCGGCGTGCTGTGCCTATGGCAGAGGGCAATTCGAAGGCCAATGTGATTATTCACAACGACTTTAATCAATATCCAGCGGAGGTCATGAAGAAGTTGGAAGGCGCGACCGGGTGTGTTTGGGCGCTGGGGGTTAGTGCTAATGATGTTAGTAAGGAGTGAGTGTTGTTCTCTCCCGGATTTCCATAAGTACGATGAATGAAGGATAAAAGGCTAATGATGGCTAATGCATTGTCGTGATTCAGGGTGTATGAGGAGATCACATTAGATTACCCATTGGCGGCTGCGAAATCCTTTGCATCGTTATCCAAGCCCTTCAAATTCGTCTACGTCTCAGGTGACCAATTGCTTCCAGTCTTCTAGGGTTCTAAATAGTCAAGAGAATCTATCAAATACGTCCATCTACTAATGCAGTCCCCCAAACAGGCGAAGGCACCACCACAACACCTAGCCGTTTCACCCCATTCTTCGGCATCATCAAAGGCCGCGCCGAAGCCGCATTGCTTGATCTCAGTCACAAACCCGCATACTCATCACTAAAACCCTACTCGCTCCGGCCCGCGGGCGTCGACCCAAAATACCACGAGGAAATTCACGATTGGATCCCTAGACTACAAGCAGCCAAGGCAGTTTACATGCCGGCGGTACTGGGGTTGGCGAGAACGGTCTACGCGGCCGGGGTAAGCCCGACGAGGGATCTGGGGAGGGTGCTGGTTGAGCTGGCTATGGGTGATGGGGAGCCGTTGGTTGGGGACGGGGTGACTGGCGAGGGGAGGACGATTTCGAATGGTGGGATGAAGAAGTTGGCAGGTATCTGAGGCAACTTTCGGGCCGCCCGGGAAATAAAGTCGTGACAAGGAGCCTTTGTACCGTTAATATTCAGTACTCGATTATTATATTTGTCGTGAGAATATCCTTCTCAAGCAGTGCTCTTTAAGCGCCATAACCAATGAAGAAATCATGTGATGGGAAACCTCGAATACTGTTCAACCTTTACCGTCTTCGTAATCCCCGACTCCAAGTCCGCACCACTTCCGGACACCTTGGGACCCTTCCATACCGCATTTGGAGGTATGGGACCATTGCCTGCGACAGCGCCCGCTTTTGCCGGGCTGTGCCAAACATTATCCTCACCCAACTCTAGGTATTCGCTGTGCCTTGGGGATGGATCGTAGCGGTCGTGCCACTGTGGAACAGATTTGTGACTGCGGGATGACACGATCGAAGCGAATTTGTTGAGACTGCTGTTCTTCTTGCTACTGTGCAATTTACTTGCGATCTTGGGTGCGACGTGTCGGAAGAAGTTTGGCATGGTGATAAGACAGCCGCAAACTATTCCGGAAGTGATTTCGGCGACGCTACGGTAGTCAGCGAGTGTTGTTACTCTTTCGGAAACGAGACCACGCACGTCCATAGAGCCACAGGAAATAAATAGTAGGTTTTATCTGGATTACCAGCACTACGGACGCTCGTGACGAGATGCATAATGCTCGAGATACAACCACTACCGAAGTCAGCGCTGCCTAGTCGACACCATGGTCGGGATACATACAACAGGCCCGTTGCAAACACAGCCGATACACCAACCTTTCTCCTTGTTGGCATTTGCAGACGCCAGATAGACAGTATGGGCAAGAGCAGTATTGCAAAATCCGAAACAACATTGATGATACCCCCTGACACGAAGACCAGATCATCATTAATACAGTGTCCAGGTAATGATGGGGACCAGAGTTTTTCCCTAGGAATGCAAGGCCATATTTCGATAGGAATGTTCGCAAGATAGAACAACAAGTTAAACCAGATTACAAAGTGTATTGCATAGTAGATCTTTGGCTTGCCGCTTGGCACGAAAATCCGTAAGTATAGCAGGAGGATCGAGAGCTTTGTAATGAAAATAATAGGCACATAGATTATTTCAATGACGTTTGCAAGCTAGCCAACGGCGGGTCTTTGTCAGTTTGATCTTCGATCTATAACGACTTAATGACCTACTTTGACCCAAGGTATAAGGTCTTTCACCATTATGTTCCACTGATGTATTCCGGCATGGTCATTGAAGAGCGGCATCAGCATTATCCCGCCGTAGGATAAGAGACCAACCTATCGAACGGTTTCTGTAAGCGGACCATGACATGCAGTCAAGAAAGATCTGTTCTGCATACCCATGCGATGAAGCAAGTATCTATCTCACAGTCAGCTTTTCCTCTTTAAGAGGCCAAGGAGCCTTTCACTTACAGTCTTCCCACCCATGGGACCGAGTTATGAAGAACTTCGTGTACAGCCGAATCAGCACACAAAAAGTACTAAGGGTCAAACAGATGGTTTGGCAGAGAACATTCGCGGTCCGTTGAGACGGAGGATTGTGGAAATTGGGAACAATTCCTGGAGGGTGCTTCAAGCCGGGGGACAGAGCAATAAGGGTGGCATTCATTCCTGCCATCACACCACGGATAGGTCAAGCTGTAGAATATACGGCACAATATGGCGACGGAAGTATTCTTATGACCCGGTAACTCCGACAGTTATACAAGGTGACATGGAACCACGAGGCAAGAAGACTCGAAACCGAAGTCAAGATTAAGTACTGTGGCCACGCGATAACCTTATAGATAATAGAAGTGTGGAGCGCATGCTGAACAACCCCATCAGAGCGGCTATCTTTGGCGTAAAGGCTTCGTCTCTGTCCTGCAAGGGGCCGTATGCATGTCAATGTATTATTCCCCGAATAATATCAATAATGAAAGGTGTATGGAACCGCAACTTAAAATGCTATTAAGATATGTTTTCGCCATTTCGGACGCCAGCCAGGCTTTATCCGTAGCCCCACTGAGGGAAGGACGAGCTTGGTGGGGCTACAGATATGGCTTCGGAGTTCTGGTCCCGTCCGCTGCGGATAAAGAAGTTCAAATGTGGGTCTGTCCAATCAGAGCATATCATCTTTCCTCTAATTGCGGGAATCGACGGAGGTGCCCTAGCGATCCCGCGATGCCCGTTCTAACTGGCAAAGAGATCGAGTGACACGATCGGTGTGGTATAAGTAAGTCCTCTCTATAATCGTGACGGGATATTCCAGTGACCTCTACTCAACAGTAGCCGGACGTTGAAATACTGGCATTTGATGCCATGTGGTAGAGAAGGAAGACCGAGGGGACAATGGATATCTGAGGAGAGTTAGCGGGGTACAGAAGCTCAATGCGCTCTACAGCATCTTTCGCGAGCCAAAAGCCATATGCTGCAGTTCAAACTTCCGGATACCCGGAAGGGTTATCATCGAAATATATTAGATTGAATAGATCGAACAAACACCAGTGTTTCGTAGGATTTGTGCATGCAGATCAAATCCATAAGAGAGTCTGGGAATGTAGTTCATAGGCGCGCGTATGTACATACTGTATGTAGCACGCAAGTACGGCGAAGCTTATTTTAGCAAATCTCGCGGCTTGGACCCTTTACCAAAGCCCTCACTTCTCCCTCACTCCACCAGCCATTTCGTTGTCATCAGACGCCTTCGTAGAACCCTCTTCTAGCCCCTCCGCCAGGCACACCCCAAGATTGAGTACCCGTGCGATATTCGCCAGTATCGCTTCTACGTTGCCAAGGCTGACAACCTCAAGAAGACAGCTTTCCTAAATTCCGTCATGGCAAATCCAAGACCACCAAACGAAGGTCAATTGTCCTCGGGCCTTCCAGGAGTAACCCACTATATCACAGGGCACGACAGCTCGACGAGCAAAGCCATCGTCCAGTCGACTCGGCCTGGCTCATGGGTACCGGTCCTCAAAGGCGCAAACGGGTTCGATGTTGTATACACTACCTCGGAGTTTCCGGCTTCCCTCAACGACGACAAGGACTTGAAGGCTCACGATGAGCTTATGTCGTCCAAGAAGCTTGGCCTAGTCAGCCCCAATGGTACCGTTTGTCGGATAGTCGACTTTGCTCCTGGAGCAGAACCGTTGATGCATCGCACACAGAGCCTGGATTATGGTGTGGTATTGGAAGGCACAATGGAAATGTCGCTAGACTCGGACGAAATAAGTCTGTTACACAGGGGCGACGTGGCAGTGCAACGGGCCACCATGCATGGCTGGAGGAATTCCAGCAAGACGGACTGGGCGAGGATGCTCTTTGTGTTGCAGGACTGCCAGGCTGTTGTCATCGATGGGAAGAGCTTGGGAGAAGATCTGAGCCATGCGAAGGACGCCGGGGAAAATATACCGGCGAGTAGAAGTGAAGCCGTGTGACTGCCACGCTACAACCATGAAAACTCGGTTGACGATGCTATGAGGAATGATAGAAATGGGGCAATAGATTAGGGTACATGATTCAACACTCAGCGCCAGCCCTCGGTATGAAATTAGGAGAACAAGACTGCGGCAGCTTTCACTCTTAGCACTTATACTGACTAGCAGTCAAGATCAACAGCTTCTGACTTGACTCTAGCGCACGATGACTTGACATGCATTTGTGACGGCACCTCATATGCAGAGCAATAGTAGGCAATTTTGCTCCCTCAAGGACCAGAAAGTACATTCCATTACTACTACTACCAATGGCGTGTCATGAAGCTCACGTCCAAAGGTCTCTACTGCGGATCATTTGTTCTGCTACTGGAGAGGGGCGCGAAGACGCGGGAGGGTATCTTACCTGCAGCTTATTTTGGGACCGTCGAAGATCAAGCGTCCAACCGTTCCCCGCCTTTTCTCGTACCTAGACTCAAATCTTGTTGTTGTACCCCTCATGATGCTTTGTCCAGATTTCGGGGCATCTCGGATTAGAGATACATTTCAGTTTTTACACTCTTTGTTGAAAATGCCCCGTCTTTTGAAACCTGCTACCTGCGCTTTGACCGCTGTGATGTCCATATTCCTCATCTTTTGCATATCCGTAGCCCCCACTAAGCTCTCAGCGAGGAACGAGGTTAGTGGGGGTTACGGATTGGTCGGACGCCATCAAAGGCTCCAGTTCCTTGGGGTTTGTCAAAAACGCCAATAGTTTCATTCCCTAAAAGCGCAACTTAGGCTTCCTAGCCCAGTGAAATTTTGCACGATCGGGTTACCATTTGAGGTACTGTCATCTCACCTAGATCGGTCTTCAAAGCCATTAGGCCATTCGAGAGCGACTACCATTGAAGCTCGTGCAATATTTGACTATCCAGAAACAGGACTGCTGGTGCTAGTACATGCTGTCATAGAAGACCACCGATGTACCTGGCGAGTATGCGGAGAAAGCTCATCAAACGTAGCCTCATCTTCGACGGTTCAAGGGTTAGCCTATGGCTTTTATGAACTTTCCCCACCTCCATCATTTCAAGCATCAGACAATATCCCACAATCGTCTTCTATGCTGAAGTTGTTGACAGTATTACCATCCACATCGATACTGGAAACCACTGTAACCGCCGCCACCCCTTCGCCCCATCTCCACAACAACAACAACAACAACAACAACAACAACAACAACAACAACAACAACAAACTTTAAAGTATAAACTTTTGAATTGGTATGGTCGGTCATTGGCCCTGTCGTTGGTGGAGCCTTTGCTCAGTCTCTTGCTACATGGCGCTGGAGATTTTACTCGAATCTCCTTCAAATGTGAAAAACCTGGCTCGGTCTACGGAAAGCCGAAACATAGATAGTAGCCGACCTCGGTCTTCCGTCTGCAAATATATGTTCGAAATGAAAGACGCTCGAGGAGCGAAAGATTTATCACACCAGTCGTGACTTCATTTTAACCTTAAGCACGGAAAAGAAAGAAAAGTTTAATCTGGGAAACGGCTGAAACTTCGACCAGTCATTCGACAACCACCTCTTAATCCCCAATGCCCGGCATCTAGACAACAGTCTTTACCGTTGGGATCCCCACCTACTACTGCTGTGTCAACTGCATCAGAGATTCCATATGGGGCAAGCGCAAATTATCGCGAACCCAGACGGCTCTTACACCCGTGCTTTGTTCAGTCTACCACTGGGAAATTGCGATTCATATGGGAGCCTAGGGGCACACTGCAATGATGTGAATCCGAATCTGAATCCGACGCTGAGTTTCATCTTGTCGGATGGGGAATTGTGGTCAATTGATGCAAATCGGCAGTTGAACAAGGTGATATTATATCGAGGGGTTTTCGCTGTTAGTTGCAAAGGTCATTAGGGGACGGGTGTCTAAAAAGTACTTGGTCGTGTTCTGGAAGTCTTCCGTTGCTGTTCTAGGTGAATATTAGCTATCGACTAATATGTCAGTATCCAATGAATTCCAGTTTCCCCAGCTGCACTTTGGTTTGGGCCTTGCCCAACCAGAGAATCACCAGGCTTCTAAAGTGCTGTGCCGGATCGCGCCATCCAAATACAAGAAAGAACAAGTGAACGGAATACCATCTATCCCAGTCATTCGGTTCTGCAGCCAACCTTGTACGTCTGTCCATTGAGGATATTCGAACTTGGCGTTTGCAGACAACGGTACCGATGGAGATAGGCGTTTGCCGCGGTTGGTGAATTATTTAACCTCTGGTGCCCAGATATAGATGTGAGTCCTTTCAAGGATCTGGCCTTAAGACGTTCCTGCTGCCTCAAAATATTCCACCACTCAGACTAAGTCATATGCCTAAAGTCTCCTAAAGCATCAGTACAATTGAACACCTGACCGGCTCACATCACATCTGGTACACTCTCTATCGGACCAAAGTCGACACACCCAGCATCTACTCTCTTATGTGTCTCTCAGTCGAGCATTCATCAGAATCAAGCACCGTGACCATTCCGAACGATATCTCAGTAAACATGACCACCTTCAATGGCATCTTCTTGCCCCTCGAGTAAATCATGTCGGTCTTTGACGTCACTAATCAGATCGCACTTGGTGGCCTAGTCCGCGTCTGCAAAACGTTCCAGAGCGTACCTCTCTTTTGCGGTAACATTGGGCTCTTCTATCATCCAGAAGCTATGTGACGACGAGGAAATGGGGCTGTTTTGGGTCTCTATAGTGCTTGGAATAAATTTACCAAGCTAGGAACGTTGGAGGTGCCTTTTCTATGCCGATGGTGTGGTATCCCACAACGCGAGATGACGCGAGATTGAATGGCCGTTCACCTTCCTCCAGGATCAAGGTGGAAACTGTTGCAAGTAATATAGATGAACTCGGTGGCAGAGGCCCTGAAACTTGGAAACGGAATGAAGAAGAAGTTCGGCAGCAGTTTCGAGGCTATGTGCTGATAGAAGTTGGTTATCTGAATGAGCTAGTCCTGGTGGCATGAGAGTATCATTCACAATGGCCTTCAGAATTAGGGCGCGATATAGAGTAAATGTGCTGTGGTGTAGGTATATTGTTTGAGTTGAGAAATAGATGAAATTTTCGGTTCGGTGGGGCGAGTTTTAGAATCTAAAGTATTAGGGACTCCTCATGTAGACCTGGGTACGCACGCCCAGGCCCAATATTAGTACGCGATGGTCCTTTGCTGATGGCTATGAGGTCTCACAAGATGGAGTAGCGGTTTTAGGCATCTACCCTGTTGGCTCGAGACGATCACACTCCCCAAAAGTATATGGGTTGCTCTGGTGACTATTGAAATAGGTAGAGGCCAGTCTATGCTAAGCAACCTCTGGTGGTAAAGAGAACGTTAAGACTCTTCCCAGGTGCGTTTTCGAAGACTGGGATTCCATGAGTGAAACATGGAACGTAGACGATGGCTCAGATAATGATGAGTTAGGCGTCCTGGTAGAGATTTCTAAATTGGGGCAGTGGGCTTGAATGCTAGTGCAGCGTGGAGTTCCTATGATGGCTGCAGCAAAGAACGACGGCGTAAACTTCGCAGAAGATCATATCAGTGAAATGCTGCATCACGTTCCCTGAACGCTGCGATACCATCAGCGGCCACTTGTTCTCAGCTGCATTCTTCTCCACTCTCCTCAAAAGTGGATGTTGATTTAGGGCTCACTAGCTCTTGCTCGTTGCAAGGAGGTTGAAGAAACAGCAAGAAAAAGGCAAAGGTTTATAAAGAGCGACTGATAAGTTGAAAGTTTGTGACTGGATAGGAAGAACCTACATTCAGAGGTTAAGCTTCGACGATACTGGCCACGATTCTGCACGCGTAAGCAGCTTCTGCTTTTGGATAGAAAGCAAATTTTAACTTACAACAAGCGGAGAAGCACAACATTAACTTGGACTATATGTATCAAACCACTTTCATTAATCCGGCTTAGTTGATCTATCATTCGATTTGTCTAGCTGTTCACATTGTCAGAGCATTTCACCAATGCAGGCCTCGATAAATGATAGGTAGGTTGATTGGAAGGGGCCGAAATAAGCGGAGTCGAAAGTTGCCGTTAGAAAAATAGAGCACAGAGCAATCGTATTGACAAAACACCCACAGCATCAACAGAAGGGGATCTGATGACGATATGTATTGCTAGGATAGAACCAATATGCTTCGTCAACGTCTGATGCGCGATGTCGCCGAACTTCAAGCAAGGCCATATTCAAACATCTCACTAAGTCTAAAAGACGAAGATACGACGAAAGCCTCATACTCACTCCTAATGGTGGCGCTCCCCTCCACCTGACGATCGAGATTGGCGACCGCTACCCTCCCTCAGCACCGAAAGTTACCATACAGTCTAAAATTGTCCATCCGAATATCTTCGGTTCCTACATCTGCGCATCCATGCCCAACATATATGAGGGCTACACACAAGCATATACACTAAAGGGAATTGCAATCCAACTTATGAGCTTCTTCGGTATCGAAACGATTGAGCAATTCGGAACCGGGGCAAACGTCGAACTTGCCAGGTATCGCAATTCCTTCACTGGGGATTTTGGTTGTTCCAAAGGGTGCTGATATGGCCGATTTGAGCTACCTCGAGCCACCGTCCGAATTGGATTATCGTTTATAGAAAACGAAACAAGCTTCCAAGATATCATACCGACTATTTGTATTCCTAAACCTTTTCCGCAAGATAGCTCGTCATCAAGGAAGGCCTATCCAGCAAGTTTGCGAGGAGGCTTCTGAGGCTCCCGGTGCACCTCCAAAAGGTACGACAGCGCACCTGACAAATGAGATTTGTCACATTCATGCCATCGATCAGTACCCTGCTTTCCTAAAATATATGAGCCTCACGGTAATGGCAAAGAAGCAGGAGTGTACGGCCTTTCTCCGGCAATCAATACTGGACAGCATGAGTATGGGATACTCGGTAAGGGCCTTGAAACGACCCCAGGCGCTGAGGATACGCAGAGTTCGTGAACCGGGGTAGAGGTCGCTCCTGGCTTCCTGCCGAGTCCAGTACTCCCGCAGAAGGCAGAGATCAATTTCTTTCCAGGGCAAAAGCCACGATAAAGTGAGGCAATTTGTTAGCGTTGCTCGAAAGCAAAAGTTGGCTGTATTGAAGGGACGACAGGAGAGGATATATCCCAAGTACCGTTCATACCAACGTGACATCACCTTCCAGTCGGCTCTTATCGACAAACCTTTCGTGCCAGTGTGATTTCTTAGATCTGTAGAGCCGATGGGGCGAAGAACATCTGAAATGGGGATTCAAAGACCAAAACCGTTGATACGCGGGGTACGATGCCTTAATACTGGAGTCATTGAGCCCAGCGCAAACACTTAACGCACGTTAGCCAGACTTATGGCTGAAATTCTTCTCTATCGAAAAGAGACTGATTATTGCCTGCCCGAGACTTTGTTCAGTGGGAATTGCCGAGGATATTGATTAGTCAGGTGAAATGCTTACCAAAGGTGGAAATTGTAGTACGGAGGCGCACTCAAACCGTTTCAAATGCATCGTCGCTATCCAATACACAAGAAGTGCGACCCCGAAAGTTCCTCTGTAACTTCCCCAAATGTCAAGGGGCGCTTAGCCTTCGGGGGCGAAAATGGAATCAATCTTTGTTTGCAAGGCGAAAGAGGATTGTGTGGATGGATACAGGTCCTTCCTGCAGAGCCCGCTGCAGGAAGGACCTGTACTTTCAGGCTCGTGATGATCTCGACCTATCAACTTCTATACTTCTTCCAAGGCTCGAAAAGACGTTTTGGCACGCCACAAAAAGTGATGTTCCAAGGCTCGAAGGATTTTAAATAATTGGTCCCTGATTTGTTCAAGTCATTTCGTTCTTGGCTTTAGAAGGCCTTGTTGGCAATCGCTCATAATGTTGGAATATACTCTTCATGTTTAATCACAATCGCTAGTTCTTTATTGCCGTTCCCATGGCTGTCAATATATCACTCCCTTCTCTCCCTTCTTTCGCCTCTGTCCCTGCTCAGGGTTTTCAAATTAACCCTTCGACAATCCCGTCTTCATGCACCAACGTATGGCCAGGTATCCACAACTTGGATGCGTCCATCGTTATCGGCCGAAGCTGCGCTGTCTTTACGAGCCAAGGCTGTAGCAATTCGTGGGATTGCACGGGAGTTGCGTGCAACACCCTCAACAGCTTATGCAGCACCCAATTCTCTACAGACTTCCTGCAGTATATAGCGACGGGTACGGTTACTGGAACAACAAGTATCTCCGGCTACTATCCTGACAGTAAACATTTGGGCATGACCGGTTCGTTGGTGTCAGCCTCTTCTTACAACCCTAGCTGGAAATATACCGCGAAGCCACCCTGTTGTGGTTCTTGTAGTCTCGACGGAGGAACAGTCCAGGTGTATGTCTGGCCAAGTACCGATGCTACGAAGCCATCAGCAATCGCAGCAGATGCTGCGGACAAAAATCAATCCGCAACCGTTACATCGAGTAGGAATCAAACCGCCCGTACCCTTGTCTCCGATGGCTTTACGTTGTATGATATGCTCAACTCTCTGCGAAGAAGATGTCTAACCGTAAGTGTAGTACTTCACCGTTAATATACGTTGCTTTTCAATCTATGGTTGCTCATGATTACTGTGGTCCTGTTGGGTCATCGTACACCATGACAACTCTCTCTTTTCCACCGAACCAGCTGATGACCGGTGCTTCTGTTATCGACCACCTTCGATTGCCCCGTTACAGTGGTTATTCTGACTTTGTCTGGACAACGATGAATCCGTACGATCTTACAGCGTAAGCAGTGCAAGTCTTTGACGAAAAGGTGATATTCATATTTGGCCCTAAGGCTTACATATGATCTACAGAAAGTGTGGAATTAAAACTGTCAAGGGACTCAAGGGAAATGTTCAATGGCAAAATGCCACCGACCCATCAGTATTCTATGGAGACCCTCAGGAACTTAAGACCGCTGGAGATGTCTCACAGATATTTGTTCAAAGTATAACGTATGATCCGTGTAAGCCATTACTATCCGTTCCTCGCACGGTATATAATTTGGACCCCGCGTGGTCGACCTGTACGGCTGGTATATCTGGGCTCTGGGATCCACCTCGGGTATTACAGCCAGCTTCCGGTCCTCTAACTCCAGATCCAACCACGACTCCGCAAGCCCAGACAGTCTTGACATCCTCCGCTGCGCCCGCGTCAGCTGTAGCCCCTACAACGCCAACCGCAACCACATCAGCCGGACCTGCACCTAAGCCTTCCCAAGTGATACCAGCCTCAAGTTCAAGCAGAAGTGATGCTGATCCGGGAAGCACCGCAGAGCCTGGAGCCAATAGGGACTCGGCCATTATTCCGAAACAAGATCCCAGCCAAGATCCAGGTTTCTTCTCAGATTCTACAGCCAGCACTCACTCAGAGCCTGATATCCCGAAAAATGGCGGCCTTCGAAGCTTTAGCAAAAAACCTACTCAACTGCAAAGCCAAAACACCGGTCCTCCCACTGCAAACCTAGATTCTCCTGCGCCACCATCCTCACCTATAACAGGATCCCATACAGCACTAGGATTACCTAGTAAAGGTCTCAGCGTCAATAGCGCCATTTTGACTGCTGGCTCTACCCCAGTTACACTTGATAACATCCCGGTCTCGGTTGCGACCGCCTATGCGGGAATTGGGACTAGTCGTCCAGCTTTGGCAAACATCCCTTCTGATACCCCCTCCTTTAACGGCCACCAGATTGAAGTAGCGTCTGATGGCCGTGTAATCGCCGCAGGTACAACGCTCTCACAAGGCGGTTCTGGAGTAACAATATCAGGAACTGAGGCCTCACTCGGCGGAAGTGGCTTGGTCATTGGGACATCTACGTTCGCAATCCGATCTTCTACGCCAGCCATAGCTCCAACTTTACCATCAATAGGAGGCCAGCAGGTCCAAGTTGATCCACATGGTGATGTTATTGTTGGTGGAACAACGCTGTCGCATGGAGGGTCCGCAGCAACAGTAGCGGGAACTGCGGTCTCGCTCGGCGCAGACGGCTTTATTATTGGGACATCCACATTCGTAGTACCGACTGCAGCATCAGCCTCCACCTTGCCACTGGTAGGAGGCCAGGCGGTCCAGGTAGCTCCAAGTGGTAACGTTGTCGTCGCTGGAACAACGATATCGCCTGGCAAGGCTGGGGCAATAATTTTTGGCACCCCGGTTTCGCTGGGGCCCAACGGCTTGATCATTGGGCATTCCACATTTACAGTGGCTGTATCCCCGTCGCTCCAACGCTTCCTTTGATAGGTAGTCAACGGATCCACCCAGCGGCAGACGGCGGCTTCGTCGTCGCAAGCACAACACTGCAACCAGGTGCTCCTGGTACCATAGTCTCAGGCACTTCTGTATCTCTTGGCTCCCAAGGTCTGGTTATCGGCTCATCTACTTATGCTCCGCCAAAGCAGCAATCAGCAGCGGTATATACAATAGGCGGGGAGACTCTCATTGCAGCCCCGTCGTCCGCGGTCCTAGTGGCAGGACAAACGCTATCCATTAGCGGACCCGCGGTCACAATCTCTAAAACCGTTATGTCTCTTGGTTCTGCTGGTCTCGTTGTTGGTTCTAAAACCTATAAAATACCTACATACTCTAATGAAGCACCGTCGCTTATTACGTTCGGAATAGGCGGTACTGCGGCCACCTCGGCGCTTGCGAATAGCAGTGTTGTTGCATTTACGGCGCAAGCGGGGAGAGGTTCTAGTGTTTGGAATAAGCATACTTTCTTTTTGTCGGCGGTGGTGGTAGCTGCGGGATTTGGAGTTTTGGCTTTCAGGCTGTGATTATGCGACCTAGAAGCATTAACTAGCGTTGTTGGTTTGTCAAGCGCTTCGAATATATCAGGGCAGCATCAAGTGTTTGATGATGTAGGATCTTTGACCGCTCCAATTCGACCAGTGGCACGAGGCATGAAAGACATGGTTCGCTGGGTAAGTCATGGACTTCTTTTATCTAAAAGCCGACCTAGATGAGAAGACATAATGTGTAAAGCTTTTATAGCTTCTATCCTTTTCAGCTTTTCAACTGTTGCTCTTCCAATGTCCATCGCATAGCCTGAGAAAACCAAACTAGCTTCTTTACCTTGAGCGGAGGCCCTCGTCCGGAGTTCCAACGTAAAAGCAAGAGTAAATCCGACACACAGCAAGGTTACCGCACATGGGCCAAGAATATACATGGGCCACTGGGCCTCCACATCTGCGCCAATGAATATCTTAGCACCAAACACTGGCAAGAGAAAGCGAGTTGCAAAGAACAGGGTCAGGTACCGCAATTGATTCCCCTCTTGTCATCCATATCCCGGACGTCCTTGCATCGATCCGAAATTCTATTGCCCATGATATTCCGAGCAGAGGTGCGCATGTTATCCATACCCCGTTGCAAAACAACGATATCAGCATCCAACCTACAGTACTACCCTCGGCTAAGATGAGAGACTTTTGATCAAATCCAGTAATCCCTTCGAGACTCTGCTTGATATTGATCTTTCCATCGATGATTAGCTGGGAGAATCCCACGTCTATGTAGTACCCGCTACCACGGGTACTGTATTTTCGATACAGTCCGCTGCCGTCCTTACTGAAGTCGACTTCAAAACCAGCTGTAGCCCAGCCATCAGCATTCTCGATTTCAGCAGCAGCGATAATCATCGTGAGACCGACCACCAGTGGGTGCAAGAAGTCGTGGTACAATAACCGGCTTTGCCGAGACAACGACTCACCGCGTTATACCACGACTTTCTGCACTCACTGGTGGACCTTTAGCACAAATTGCATAAGGTTCGGTAAGCCTTGGTCGTAGACTTCAGCGTCTCCTAGCGGAGGTCTTTTCTCGTCTACAGCCCCTTAAGAAGCATAAAAGGACCGATCGTTGCTCAGATGAGGTAGGTAGGGCGGCGCTGAACCATGGTATCTTATGGGGCCGCACTTCGCATACTGGTAGCCACAATTAGTGTATTCAGAAAGTAAAAGGAAGAACTTTAGACTCTTGAACATTGTTTTGAAACGGAACATCAACGAAGTGAACGTCGTACCAATCGAGGCTCAACAGAGGTTCGAACCTTCTATGTCGCGAAGCCAGGAAGTACGAACATGTTTTGTCACAATCCTTCCCTCATGGTAAGATGAATCAAACAGTCACCGTTAGAATAGAAGCCCAAGAAGACACATCTAATTCAATACGCCTACAAAATAGAATGAAACTTAGCAGTTGTTGACGGAAAGCTGAGTAAAGCGAGGTGAACTGAACTAAATCTTTCGCCTTAATTTGTTACCTGAACGGTGAATAGTCATTCTTCGATTAGCTGTTCACGTGAATTCAAAGAGGATGACACTGGAAACGACATTCGATTACCAGCATCAGGTAGATCTTCAAGGTTGACCGTGCCCCTAACGCTTGATGAAGAAGAAATTCTACGAATTCGAGTTATCGATAACAGAGTTCCCATCACAGCACAATACGCTTTCTTGGGGCTATGTAGCTTTCTCGTTGACCTTCCACGCCTCCACCTTCACCCAGGAGAGATGTCAAGGCTGTCAGCACTGCCACAGAGTATATGGCGGAATCCTATAGGAAAGGGAACTCATAGAAATAACCTTGGATAGTGAACCGGTGGCGAAACCGACGAGCGTTTGGTCGCAGACTTGAGATCGGTCAAGGAATATATATTCCCAGTTCATGAGCCTAGGGTCCTGCTGCCAGCATCACCCATTTCCTTTATGGGAAGCACATTGAGAATAAGATCTGGTAGCAGACGGGTCGAACGAGTTGCGATAGTAGGGGAGAGAAATGTTTTTTCACAGAAAATGAATGATCACATGATCCGTTCCAGGCGTGCCTCGCTCGGCACTTCAGAACCTATTCAGCCAATGGGCGTCAACGCGGCTAAGAGGGCCGCCAAGAATTAAAGTAGTTGCAACCCTAAGTGATTAAGGTGTTGATGCCCCCTTCGGTGTGAAGAGCTAACGATGCCGGGCTGGCGACTTGATCGCTGGTGCATCTGGATTAGTTTATGCAGGTGTTGAAAAGACCTACAGTACTCAGTACTCAGTAGTAGTCTGCGAGGAGCCATTTGGGGTGTGGAGCAGTAAAACCAATCAGTCGTCTCGATAAGATGGAGACCGATGCACTCGGATTTGTCGAAAGAACTCGTCTTAACTCCGATCTAATACACAGTACGCTGCAAACTCCACATCTCTTGATGTCTGTCTAATGTTCTCCCCTTTCGATTGAATTTTTCAAGAAGAAGCATTATGGGTAATCTTTATTCGCCCCAAGCAATGGAGCGTCCCGCGCCGAGTGTAGAGTCATTCCTTTCACGTAAATTCACCCACCTGGTAATCGGGGGAGGAACGGCCGGTCTCGTTGTCGCCACACGCCTTTCGGAAAATCCCAACATAACCGTTGGCGTTCTAGAAGCTGGACCTCCAGCGTTCCATGAACCGTCAATCAACGTCCCAGGTCGCTTTGGAGAGGCTCTGGGCACCAAATACGACTGGCAATTTGAAACAACATCGCAGCCTGGCCTTGGCGGCAGAAAGCTGCCATGGCCAAGAGGCAGGGTGCTGGGTGGGACGAGTGCGCTGAATTTTATGACTTGGAATCGGGGGTGTAGAGAGGATTATGATGCTTGGGAGGAGTTGGGGAATGAGGGTTGGGGTTGGGATGGGTTGCTGTAAGTTTGGAAGTTTTGTTCTGCTATTTTCAAAAAAGACCTTCCTCAGTCTATCTTGGCTGGTCTCTTTAATCAGTGTATACTCTTGTGCGTTGGTTTTACTTTTTTGGTGGCTCTATTCTATATATTCTGTTCCCAAATTGCATGAGAGATTTTCATTTTTGGGTTTTACTGAAGGATATCAGACCATTCTTCAAAAAGAGTGAACATTTCCACGTGCCAAACAAAGACCACCAAGCCAAGCATCAATCCCACCATGAGCTCAAATTCCACGGAACTGATGGACCACTTCAAACCGTATACTCCTCGGAATACGGAGCCTCGCACCAACACTGGCATGCTACGTGCAACAAATTGGGCATAGAAACGAACCGTAGTCACATGTCGGGATCGAACGTTGGTTGTTGGACGTCACTTACGGGCGTTACTCCAGAGTCGAGAGAAAGGAGCTACTCGGCTACTGCGTACTATAGACCCAACTCTGGGAGACCAAACTTGGTGTTGCTCAGTGAAGCGACTGTTCAGGAAGTAGTGCTCGAAAAGGCCGAGGGCGAATGGGTTGCAAAGGGCGTTAGATTCGTACATGGTGAGGAAGAACATGTCGTCACGACAGAGGGAGAAATTATCATCTGCGCCGGGAGCGTGCAATCGCCCCAGCTTCTCGAGCTTTCCGGGATAGGAAATCCAGATATTCTTAGAGCCGCCGGCATCGAAAGCAAAGTCGATAATCCAAACGTAGGAGAAAACCTCCAAGACCACATGAGTACATACTAACCCCATTACCCTCGAATCCAAAAAGCAAGCACTAACCTCACCACCCAGTGACCTGCACGGTCTACGAAATCTCCCCCCCCATCAAAACCCCCGAACACCTCCGCACCGACCCCGCCCTCGCCGCCGCCGCCGACCACGCATATGCCACTTCCCGCTCCGGCCCCCGGACCGCCATCCCCTCGTCCATCATCTACCTCCCCTACTCGCACATGGTCCCCCCCAGCACCCTCGCCGCCCTCTCCGCCTCGCTCACCCAAACCTCCCCATCCACAACCAACGACCCCCGCAAGGCGATCCTAGCCGCACGCCTCAACCCCTCCACCGTCCTCGGCCAAATCGAATTCAACTTCGACACCAGCAACTACAGCCCCTACTTCCAGTCGATCCCCGGCAAATCCTACGCCACCATGCTGCAAATGCTGCAGTACCCCTTCTCCACCGGCTCCATCCACATCCCCGCCATGCGCCCCGGCAGCAGAACCCCCACCGCCGCCGCCGACAACCCCGTCATCGACCCGCGCTACTACGCCGGCCCAGGCGGCGACATCGACTTCGCGATGATGGTCGCCGCGCAGAAACTCGGCCATCGCATCTGCTCCACCGCGCCTCTATCCTCCATCATCGTCGCGCGCGCCCACCCTCCTCCCCCCCCCATTCCACTCTCACCCTCACCCTCACCCTCACCCGCACCCTCACCCGTCAACCCCACTTCCCCCTCCAGCACCGCCACCGCCACCGCCTCCAACCAAGCAGCCGAAGACGACGAAGATTTCACCCCCTTTGTCCGCGCCAACACGGTCACGGACTGGCACCCCGTGGGCACCTGCTCGATGGGCGGGCGCGCCGGGATCAAGCACGGGGTCGTGGATGCGCGGCTGAGGGTGTATGGGGCCCGGGGCTTGAGGGTGTGCGATGCGAGCGTGATGCCGTTGCAGGTGGGCGCGCATATCCAGGCGACGGTGTATGCGGTTGCGGAGAAGGGGGCGGGGATGGTTGGGGAGGATTGGGAGAGGAGGGCGTGAGATGGGGGTGGGGGTGGGGAGATTTGTGGGGATGGGGTGGGGTGGGGGGGCGCAAATGGTGTAGACCCGTGTTTGGGGAAAACCGAACCAAGTCCGTTTGGTTAGGCCGGACTTTGCTGCCCGCAGTTTTCCCTTCCGCCAGTTGACCAGGTCTCTCTTTGACCAGGTCTCTCTTTGACCAGGTCTCTCTTTGCCCACGACCCGAATGATATCGCACTGTAAGCGCTCGAGATGGAGGGTATAAACAAACAGAGTATCTCATCTACCGAACTAACCATTCTACAGCTATACAAGAAAAAGCCAAAAAATACCTTTTATCTAGCGCAAATTCGCTCCAATAGTACCTCACCATATAGACAGGATATCCTCTTTCACCTCTATCCAACGCGCTTGGCCCTCCCAACATCATCTCGTCTCAGTATTTACTCTCACTCAAACAAACAACCCCCCCCCCCAACGCACACATGACAAACCCCACTCTCAAACCACCCCATCATGCACCTGGATATGCACCGTCTTCACAATCTCGCTCTCATTCTCCCCTTCCCCATCACTTGACCGCCCCTCCCCCCCCACCGCCGTAACCGCATACCGCCCCTCCCCCATCTTCCCCAACTCGTAGGTGCCCTCTCTCTGGCTAGGCGTATCGGCGCCGTAGTATCTACTTCCGGCATTCGTGATGCGCTCCTTGCTTTCGCTGCGGAGGGCGTTGGAGCTGGGGTCGGTGCGGTTGGCGCCGGAGCGGCGGGAGGAGTTGAAGGCGCCGACGTGGAAGATACGGGAGAGGAGGGGCCAGCAGAGGGGGACGTTGGCGACGAAGACGGAGGTGGCGGATTCGCCGACGTACCAGTTGAGGTAGACGAGGGAGCCGTAGGGTTCGGTGAAGTTGTAGTAGCGGTTGAGGATTGCGGCGAGGATCTGGAGGGGGCAGTGTGCGTTAGTGGTCGTGTGTGGGTAGAAGGGGAGGTGGTGGGGGATAACTTACGACGAAGATACCGAGACTGAAGACGCCGCCTAGGATCAATTTTCTACGGATACGTTTAGCTATACCGGAAAGTGCGATGGAGTAAGAGTGACGGGCGGGTGGGACGTACCTTTTTATTGAAAGTTTTAATTTGTACAGCATCGGTAGGGGAATACATAATATCATTAAGTCAGAGGATATATTAAACACGGACGAGGTGATTAGGTGGTGGTAATATGAAGCACATTGCGCTGTGGTATCGAATCCGGGTAAGCCATTGCCTTGTCAAATTTGTTTCGAGAATTGGGGGCTGGAGGAACACAAAGACGGTAACGTACAATTAGTGACAGGAACTGCCCAATACTGTTGTATTGGCCGACACCAGACTCCCAGGTAAAGAACCTGGACCACGATGAATCCAAATGCACAGTAGCCCCCCACAAGCTTGACTGCAGTGTTGATCTTCGTTCTTGTTCTGCGGAGTATCGAGAATCAGCATTTGTGGTCTTGCAACTCTCTCCGCCTTGACGATGATGGGTCCCTTCCTTGCTTGCTACTTCCAGCGCCAAAGAGTCGGAAAAGGCCGGACAGCTTACGTGAGTTGATAATACATCAGTAGCAAACAGGCCTTGATGAGCCAAGTCGTTGTCAACATACACTCCTCCAGCACCAGAACCATTTTGCTCCCATATATGGCGTTGTTTTGTTCGTCCGGTGTGAATTTCTCTGCCGCACCGGGGGGGAGATAATTGCTCAGGTTTTGAGATACTTGGTTGGTCGCCACTATTACTCCGGTGAATGTAACCTATGTCCGATTAGAGCCATTCATAGAAGGTCCAGATGCACGAGCTTTGAAGGCAGACGGCGACGAAGAAGATCAGAATGAGTGGGGAATTTTGCAGGAGGAAATGGCGAAACGTACCGCAACTAAGATCATTATCCAATTGGCTAAATGTAGTTTTTTCCATGAGCCAAGATGTATTCTTTGGGATGCGCTGAAGCACTGTGAGCAATTTCTCGCCAAAAAGCACCTGGTTTGGGGAACCAGGGAACGACATACAGTCTTGCAGTGATTATCAACAAGCCAAGAGAGTATAGAGTCCATGACTCGATGGCTAGATGCTGAACATCCGACATGCTGATGCTGCTGCTGCAGTGGCCTAGCACAGAGCTGAGGTCTCTCTGCGCATGTAATTGGCGTGGAACTTCGCACAAAGTACAGAAGAGAGCTCAAGCTAAAGCTATTCGAAAGCAAGCTTCTTCGTCGTCGTCGAAGCATTCGGAGGTCGTGGAGGTTCTGTGTTTATATCAGACCCCTAACAAACAACAATGCTTTTCCTGGGGCTCGTATTGGCTTGAAGAGAAATTCGAAGATGGAAAACGGTGGCTTGTATTTTTCAAGGGTAGAACCAAGGTATTCTACTATTCTAGCCGCTGTCTGCGCTGCAGGAACATTCCAATTTCCAACCATGGTGTTCCGATAAAGTACCTTACTGTACATACATGTAACATACAGTAAGGTACCTAGTCAATGCGTGCCCCGGTTTGGTCAATCTTGTTCCATGTCTCATCTGTCATTGAGCTTTTATCTGCATGTAGGGATCGCTTAATGTTAGTTCTACAGTGTAACTGGGAGAGCCAATAGTAGTCGTCAGTCTCGACGGGCGATACATACAGTATCTAGTTGGGCAGGGGGCGACACATCTCTCCGAGATCGCCTCCGAACCTGTATCTCCCGTTCTGCTGTTGGATGTTGGAATCGTGTCAAGTCGTAGTGCCGGGGGTTCGAGGCTCGCTTCCGACTCGTTCCAACAAATGGAATAAAATACAATACCAGTACGGAATACAGTACTTCAGTTTGCCATCTGCCATCCCTGCTGGGCAAAGAGCGTGAGCAGTGGCACACTCTACAAGGACGGAATACTGCACGGAGTACCACAGTACTAAGTAGTAGCGGTCGGCCGGTTGGTCTCAGGAAGTAGGAATAGGCATGGTCAAAAGCCACTGGGAGAGGCCAACGCCAAGCTTTCCCCCCCAAGCTTGGCCTCCAATTTCCATGGTAAAACAAGCCTAAGGTTTTAATATCATTTGTTGTTGGCCAGGCGCGCCAAGGTGTGACTGCCGGTGAGTTCAAGGACAAGGTACCACTCTACTCTCGGCACGGCCCGGAAATCTCTGTCCCCCGAAGCCTGAACGAGGCCCGAGACCGAAACTCTCTCCCACACGCAGGCAAATAATACCAGATCCAAGCACGGAAGTAACCCGGGGGAGGACATGTACGCATGAGGTATGCAAGTGGCAAAGTCCACCCGCGAGACTGTACAGCGAGTTTGACGCGGTGCATACTCGCGAACGCCTCGAGGATATCGGTCTGATGTTGTGTAATTCGTAATTGGGTGTGCAACATAAAAGTACGAGCAAAGGAAATCAAGCAGCCATACGCCACTACCATGATCTACCTACTGGTAGCGACTAGGTACCTTAGGTACCTTAGAGCAAAGCCGTACTACAAGTAGACCATGCTAGTTGAACTATCAAGAAACGTGGCCAATCAAATGTAAGACATCAAGAACGTAGTTCTTGACTGGACCCGTGAGAGAATTGACTTTGAGCATCAATACCTACTTAAGGAGTAAGCACTTATCGTAGTACAGATACTCGTACTACTAGCTAGGTACGTAGTAGTACCAGTACGCCATAACGACGAAAACATGTTTCTTAATCTTCCACGCACGGGATATGACTGGACGAAGGAATTCATGCCGGTGATATTATTTGCGGGGTTGATGATTGATTGAATGCAAATCCGCATGGAGATGGATTATTCCCCAGGACTCGCCGCTTGCCTCGACCCCTCAAGAATCGATGAGAACAAATTGCTTGGCTGGGCGGACGTTCCACCAAGCTATCTTCGAGTCTTCGACATCGACCGAGACAGGGGCGGAAAGCGCTCCCGACACCCGCGACAAGTTACACTTGATGAGAGGCTCCACTAGAAACCAGCTCCACTACCTTACCTATCGGCGCCACGGAAGTAAATCCTCCAAGCCGGCAGTAGTTGCCTCTCTAGCAGGACTTGATGTGGGGACATGCGCATGGAGCCAGAGATAACAGCCCGCCCAGTGCAGCAATGATGTTCTCTCCAACATCCCCGCAGTCTCACGTGTTCCGATGTCAATCACCGAATAACCCGTAATTGTCGTTTCGTCAACGATTCATCATGTCCGTGTCGGAACGTGACGATCTCTGTCAACCACGAGGCAAGCCCTTGATCTGCTCCTCTCTCCTTCTCCGCGCTATCTGCTCTGCCGCAATTAACCAATCAATTGGCCGACACTGCGTGGCGCACAAAGCCCCCCGATTGAGAATATATTAGACGCCATGCGGCGATGGCTGCATGTGGCGCTCCGCTTGACTTTAATGGCTGCCTTCTCTCCCGCGCTTGACATGCAGCTTTCTCCGCGCACGCGTTCGTCGAAATTACTGTACCTTAAGGTAGTATCTGGGGTTTTAACTGTTAACGCTGAAGCCACAGTCAGGGATCATCTGTGCTATGCTGACCAATCAATCCCCCTGTATCTGCAGATTGCGTTAACAGTCGAACCCCCGGATAGGAAGTACTAGTACACGGCGATCTCTGGTCCCGGAACCAGGGTGGCGATAAGAAAAGAAGAAATCCCACGGGATCAAGGGGGATGTCGCCAGTTCCGCTGATTTTGTGCGGAAGGTGGAGAGCGTTCCCATTGCGAATTCATCACTTGCAGCCGCGATGATGAATCTCCTCTGTCGTGTGGGGCAGGGTATGTACATACTGTACGGAATACCTCATCGTCGCACCGCAAGTCAGCAACCGATTCGGCAAAGACCACTCGGACCTTTTCCTGCTCATCAATCTGTAATTCTGTAACAAATCGGGGGTGCGGGGGTCACCTCAAGAAGAACACACGGCAGGTACGAGTCTAGCCCCTCGATCGCCTCGTGGTCGACCGTGCATATGGTGGTTTCGACTAGCCTTCACCTCTCTCGAGGGGTCGAGGTACTCTAATACATAGTAAGGTAGGTAGGTACCTAAGTATTCCGTAGTAATATGGAGAACAGAAGTCTACGCCTCGCCTTTGCGCCCATTGCTGGCGCCATAGTCGGGTGGTCGGGTCTTGAGACTGCCGTCGCTACCGTCCCCCCACCCCTTGAGCTTCCAACTGCCCTGACCTTCCCTTTCTCTTTCTCTTTCTCTTTCTCTCCTTCAGTCTCCTCCAAGGTCAATTGCAGCAGTACCCACCCCCACCATGGACACCCAAACCCACGATGTGGAAAAGGCCGTTGACACCGTCGACATCTCCTCCAGCAAATCCGAGGACATCGGCCCTCTGCATGTCCCTGAGCGCGGAAGATTCTCGTTATGGAACTCCAGGATCAAGAAACCGGCCTTCCTCGAGGAGCGCGGCATCACGCGCGTGATGCCCAACGAGCGACATGCGCCGTCTGTCTTCGGCTACGTCCAGATGGTCCTTCTCTGGTTCAGCGCGAACATCACAGCGAACAATCTTGCTGTCGGACTGCTGGGCCCTTTGCTGTTCAGCCTTGGCTTTACAGACAGCGCATTGACCACGGTGTTCGGTGTGGTGGTTGGATCCGCGGCGACAGCATACATGAGCATCTGGGGGGCTCAGAGCGGTAATCGAACCATGGTGAGCATTCCCTGTCGACTCCAGAATCTGATACATGATCTAACCGGAGCGTATAGATTGTGGCTCGATACTTTATGGGATACTGGCCAGCGAAGATCGCCTGCTTTCTAAACATTATCATCATGGTTGGATACGGAACCATTGACTGCATTGTCGGCGGCCAGATCTTGTCCGCAGTCAGCGGGGGGACCATGTCAATCGTTGTGGGCATCGTCATTGTTGCTTTGGTTAGCTGGGTGGTGGCCGTCTTTGGGATTAAAATCTTCCACATCTACGAAAGGTATGTTGGGTCTTGGCCCACCGACCGCGTTCCAACATGCTGACCGAAATCGCAAATTAGATGGGCATGGGTCCCCCAATTGATCGTTCTCCTAATCCTCGTCGGAGTCGCCAGCCCTCACTTCGACACCACCACGGCGTCGGTAGGAAACACCGCCACCATCAACGCCAACCGCCTCTCCTTCTTCTCCCTCAGCCTCTCCGTCCCCATCTCCTGGCTCGCCGCCGCCTCCGATTTTTACGTCTACTACCCCGAAACAATGACGAAATGGAAGATCTTCATGATGACCTTTGCCGGCCTAACCCTCTCCTTCACCTTTGTCAACCTCATCGGTATCGGCCTCGCCACCGGCATCGCGGCTAACCAAAGCTGGTCCGACGCCTCCACCGTCTCCACCGGCGCTCTCATCCTCGCCGGCTACGGCGGCCTAGGCGGCTTCGGCAAATTCTGTGGCGTCGTGGTCGCGCTCGGCGTCATCGCAAACAACATCCCCGGGACCTATGCCGCATCGCTGGGCGTGCAAGTGCTGGGCCGCTACGGGAAAGCGGTGCCCCGCTACTGGTGGGCGTGCGTGATCGTGGTCATCTACTTTGTGTGCGCGATCGCGGGCCGCAACAATCTGTACGACATCTTCAGCAACTTCCTCGCGCTGATGGGCTATTGGCTCACGATCTTCGTGTCCATCGTGCTGGAAGAACATTTGATCTTCCGGCGCGGCATCGGCTTCGACTGGACGGCGTGGGAGGACCCGAAGCGGTTGCCGGTGGGCGTAGCGGCGCTGATTGCGTTTTTGATCGGGTGGGTGGGCGCCATCATGGGCATGAATCAGAAGTGGTATGTGGGGCCGATTGCGCGCATGGTGGGGGATAGCGGGTCGGATTTGGGGGAGTGGTTGGGGGCGGCGTTTGCGCTGGTGGTGTTTCCGCCGTTGAGGTATTTGGAGTTGAAGAAGTTGGGGCGGTAGGGTGTAAATGCATTCTGGCATGGTGGCTAGATTTATGTTTCATGAGTATATAGATCATACCTATCTACCCCACCCTTGTGGAGGATTTAGCGTACCAAGGAAAACATTCTTTCTACTGTCACTTCACATTGCCGCGACCTCAGCCAGCCATCATCACAAAGCGACCCTTTCTAATATTATATCAAACAGACCGAATCCCCCCTCGCACCGAAACCCGAAGACAATTTTTTTCCCATTCCATCTGCTAGGATTCACAGGAATGGTTGCAGTATGTTTTGAGGTGAGGTATGCTGTTGTGAGGGAGTCGGAGAGGGGGAAGGGAGGGGGGAAAGGGTGAAGGAGGAAGGAGGAAGGAGGAAGGAGGAAGGAGGGTTGTTGTTAAAACGAAAAAGAAGTAAGTTAGTAAAGCGCGCCCCCACGTGGGCTTTAACCTCCCAAGTTCTGGATATCATACTACATATCAGTGTCACATGTGGTTGTCTCGGATTTTTCTCAGTCCTATGAGCGTATTCCGCGGCTGAGGGGTATGTATGTGATAGTTTTCGAGGTTGATGGGGTTTGTGAGGTGGTGAGGGGGGTGGTGTATGTGGGGTAGGGTAGGGGGAGAGAGGAGGGAACTTGGGCTGGGGGTTGAGATGGGTGTGGGGATTTTGGGGGGGGGGGGGTTGATTGTGCGTTGAAGAGAGAGGGGAGAGGGGAGAGCGGAAAGCGGAGAGGGGAGAGGATGTGGGAGGTGGGGAGTGGGGAGTGGAGGTAAAGGAGTGTGTGGGGAGGTTTTGGTATAAAGGGTATGAGATAATGGAATTGGAAGAGTGTGAATTGCAAATTGCCATATCGCTTCCAGTCAGTTCGCGGATTCCGTCGATCAGTTTGCGTGAACATGCATTGCAATTCCGCGAATGTGCGATCCGAGAGAGAGAGAGCACTGTAGAGTGAAAAGGGAAAAAAATACAAGTGTTCGGAACAGCTTCATGTGCGTATTGAGGAGGACGCCTGATGCGATGCGCTTCTTTAGATGATGTTGATCAAAAAGGTTTTTGGATGGTTTGAGCGATACTTGTACAGTACATATTCGAACTGGAAAGGGGGCGGATAGAGCTTTGAAATGAACGAGAAAACTAATTCCGCGTAATACCTTGTATTTTCCCTCTTTCCCAGGGATTTCCCAGGGAATATCAAATTTATTTTTAAATGGATTTTTCTCTTTGTTGGATCAGACTCTGCAGAGATGTTTCCACGTGAGTATACGACATGTGAACAGGGTATCCCGGACAACAGAAGTGATGCGAGGGAATATCAGAAGGGACGGTTGGAGCGGAGATGCAATGGAAAGTGAGCGAGGCGGGTATGGATGGGTTTGAGATAAAGAGACGGAGAGGGGTGAAGTCGATGGGGAGGGTTTAGGCGGAACGGGGATAGGGGTTGTTGCACTGGTATTTGAGAAGAGGGATTCTAGAATGCAGAAGGGTACTGTTCTCACGGAAATCACATATCCATAACTTTGACTGGTTGTACGAGATGCAACCATGACCATTAAAAAATGCAACGATAGACATTCCAGCTTGGTGTCAACGAACCTGCGCTATCATTTATCAAAGAAGAAAAAGGATTTCTGAAGAGCGTTAGACGAGATTATTTAGTAGGGACTAAGCAAAGATGCAATGAGTTGATGATAGCGATCTGAAGTCTGTTACGGATATTATAGGGTATTAGTCTTTAGCCAAGGTTGGTGTTTAAGAGGCGCGAGGGTTAGGTTCCTTGAGACTGTGGTTGGCGAGTTGTGAGAGTAGTACTTGGGATAGGATATTAGAAAATTGAGCACGATTGGGTGATGACAGAAATGATCTGTGCGATTGAATGAGACAGACATTCACCCGTTCCAAGACGTTTTTCCGTAGGTGCCCTTTGAGATCCTGTATATGCGTAGGGTATGCTGGCGCGCTGAGCAAGGACTACAGTACGATGAACCAACGATCGTACACCGATAAAATCTCAGATTGTCACAGCGGATTCGGTCATCGCCATGTGGAAGCCGTCAAACATCAAAGCGCACGATAAATTCACTCGGCAATGATGAAACCCCCAAATCTTTGCGCAGCTGTTGCAAGTTTTGCAAAACCGATTCAGACTTATCGAAGCTCTTTGTATGCATGGCGCACATTCGAAACAATGAGGGTTTCGGTGATCCTGTCAGCTAAGGAGACCAGGCTTCCATTACACAGTCTCTTCGATAAAGCATAAAGGACATTAAGTGGTCTTGGCAGGATTGGAGTACCATGGAACCTGATCGACGAGGACTTGAGTTGAAGCAATCAATTAGATGAATAGAGCAAAGCGGAAGGAATAGAGAGTCCTGGGAAGCGATCTTATGGCCGATGGAAGACGTGGATAGGAATTCGAACGGTGCAGTGATGACGAGTAGATGGACGGAAAATCGAACAGTCTCACTCAGCACAAGCTGGCCGTCGCGGAGCCATACGGCATCCCCCAAGAGACATTGCAAGTGTCAAACCAGGCCCAGCCAAGGGGCATTCGGCATATGTCTATGTTGCTGTTGCCAAATTGGTACAAAGCAGGCCCTGTGACTTGCTTCTCAGTAGTCTCCACAACTTTTGATTTGAAATGACGTCAGTTGGATATATATCAAGCACTTATCCTCAGCCTGCTATATATTCAGCCATAAGTCTTATAGATTAACGACAACTTCAAACCTAAGACAGATTATAGAAATATCGGGACAAGATTCTGATCGGGCTGAAAGGCAAAATGTAACTTCCACCGTTCACAGCATTCTTCTGGGCCATTGGGTATGATATTGCTGGTGTGGACCACACCAACCAGACCGCTACCCATATAAATCCTATAGCCTTTTCCCAGAGTTTTGTTTCTCTGTCTTTGTTCGAAGGGTCTTTAATGGTGGTATGATAAGCAAAGCGTACGGTGTCCTCAAGTATAATTGCCAATGCCTGGCAGCAGAAAAATCTCAAAGCGCCGGAAGACCGCTGTGGGATGCCATAGCTCATATCAATGAAAACATGATAAACTCCAGAGCAGACAAACGTGGCTATAATGCGAATATATCGAGCGATTAGCCCTCCTCGCCGGAGACGTAAAACAGCTTCTGTGATAAAGGTCGCAGGGCTTGAGAAACTCTGCCGCATAGACTGGTGCCAGAAGCAACTGCCGTCGTGGTTTCAGCATTAATTCCAAGCCCAACAAGTAATAGCGAAAGCCAAAGATCTGCCTCGGACAAGATTCTATACTTACCCCCAATAGTTCCGAACCGACCAAGAATCTCTCACATCACCGAACAAAGGCCGCCAAACACGGACGTTTGTGAAACCCATCGAAACTGAGAATACTGCCAACCCTAAGTAAAGCATCTGTATCATGCAATACATGATTGCCCAGTGTCCCAAAACGGCAACAACCCTCATCGTCAGTTCAGCACCATCTACCTCGCCCAAACGCACCAAGAATGGGATACGGCTTGGTGTAAATCGCACCGAGGATGGGTCTGGCGGTGGAGCAAATGTAGCAAGATCCAATACGGCGGCATAGAGTAGCATTCGGCAAGATGCTTGGATAACAAACCAGCTCTTTTGGGGCACGAAAGCAGAATCGCTGGCTCGAAACGGCGGTACATTCTTCGCCTCCCATGGTGTGTCGACATGGCGCAAGCGGAACGCCTCTGCTAACCCAAACCGAAGTCTTGAAAACACGGTCACATGCCTTCCATGTGTTTGGGAGCGGACATCTAGGCGTGAAACCGGTCGTGAGCCGCCGAGTGCCCGTGTAGGTCCTTGCTCCTCGAAACCCCATGCGCTGAATACAACGCAGTCGAGGTATTTCAACGCAAGGCCAGCTGTAGCACCGCCGAAGAGGCACAAGGTCATGGGGCTGGCCAAGTTTGTTGCAGCATTCCTTACGCGTAAACTGTAGGCTAAGAGTAAAGAAAGGCCAGGGACAAGTGCGACACGGATGGGAGATTGGGCTTTGGTGAATGCGAGGGTGAAAACAAGAAGACTCATCATGAGAAGGAACGGGACTGCTGGCTGGAGGGGCACAGAGTCTGCCATAGAGTCTGCCATTTGTTGAACCGTGGTAGAAGTGGACGAGAGTGAGAGAGGAAGGAAGTATTTTGGTCAGAACGAGGATACGGGGCCCCGTAAGTTTCACGGGATGAGCCTACACTACACGTTTCGATATCCTTTAAATAGCGAATGGTGGTCTCGACTAAAAGCTACAAGCAGCCCGGAACTGCCGTCTCTGTTTTCTACTCGGGCGCGTAGGAAGGCTTTTTGTGAACATTTGCCAGACCTTTTTTGCCGGCAAGGCACGTCTACAATACGCTGGAACAGCTAAACAGTCCAAGTTCAAGGCATCAAGCTACCTTACTAGAAGCAACGGCATGATCCTTATCCTTATCTACGCTCCCAAGCCAGCGCCGCCTTCTCCGGCTCACGTATATGCATCAGCAAGCCCTGACAGCTATCCTCGATCAGACTCACGAGGCGCCGCTCTGCATGATCAAGGTCTTCACCAGCCTCAAGCACAGGCCTCACTGTGCATGATCCGAACAACCGCGCAAGCACAGCTACAAACTCCACCAAGGAGAATTTCTTGCCAGGGCAGAATCGCGCCCCTTCAGCCCACGGAAAGTATGACCCTTTTACTGGCTGTATGAGAAATTCAGTTTCAAGCCGAGCCCGAATATCAGGCACCCGGGTTGCCGAGATAGGGCTACTAGAGCTTGTCGAGATCCATCTTGAGGGACGCCAGGTCGACGAGTCGGCGCCCCAGTACTTAGGATGCCTATGCGTCGCAAGCAAACTCGGGAGAACCGCGGTTCGTGGAGGGATCACCATGACCCGATCCTTGAGGTTTAAAGTTTGAGAAACTGCTCCGGTACCTTTAGGGATTTCAGTGATGGTGCTGAAAAGTCTTAGGGTCTCGAACTTCGTAATGTTAGTGCTCTACTTGAAGGTGATGGAACTACGATCGGAAGAGTCATACCATGATAGCCTGACAGCGTTTTAATCTTGGAAAGGAATCATCATATCCCCACGTCTCATGTCTTTCGTGAGATAGAATCTCCCGAATCTCCTCAAAGACCCAGTCTTGCACATCTCGATTGGCTGCTAAGAACAATATGCCATAAGCCAAGGTATTCGCAGTGGTATCATGTCCTGCTACATTCATCACAAACCAATTACCTAGTATCTCGCTGTTAGTCAACGGCGTTGCCCTGGCGGAATGTTCTGAATTTGAAGAGGGATTCCCTGCTTTCATTCTGCTCGGTGCATCTTCTGAAGCCCGTATCAAAGAGCTAATCAAACCTCCGGCCTCAGGTTTCCCAAGCAGTATCGACTCTTTTTCTGCTTCGAGTGCATGCAGCATGTGCTTCTTGTAGTCGTGCATTGCTTGACCTATACGAGCCCAAGATCTCGGAACGATGGGCCAAGACATGACTCTGGATGGAACAAGCATCATGAAAAGTGCGTTCTCGAGTATTACTCCCAGTGCTTCCCGATAACTACCTACATCGTTGAATTTTTGGGGGCTCTTGAAACCAGTGGCAGCCAAAACATTCAACGACAGAGTTCTCACATCGCTCGCCAAAGAACGAACGCCGTTATTGCCTGCCTGCAGCCATTGAGTCAACATATCGTTTGCCTGACTCAGCGTCTCTGCCCAAACCGAAGCATTGGACTTCTCATTGAAAGGAGCTGCAGTGACTTTCCGGTGCCGTTGCCAATCCGTGCCCTCAACCTGTGCGTTGGATCAGTGCCTGCTCATGAGACATTGGCGCAGTCTTACAGTGACAACACTCTTTCCGAAAATGTCTAAGACTCCTATATAGCTTAAGCAAAGGGACTGACCCGCTGTTGTGACTGAGCTCACGGTAGAAGTGTACTGGTCGCGTAAAATCCTTATTACGCGCAAAGATCTCGCTTACAGCATCACCATCAGAGATATACAGCATGTTCTGTCCTGGTGTAACCTTGACGAAATAATCACCCAGCCTCTCATGCGTCTTGTGCTTGTCGTGAAAGGTCCATTCTCGGCGCATGTAATAGAAGTGATCCGCAAGGGAGAACGGAAGGCGCTCGATCAAAGGCCACAACCGAGGCTCTAGAAGCACCCATGGAACATTGGTTCCAGAGATGGGCACTATGATCATAGGTACTTTGAGCGTACGAGCCTTCAGATAGTTGGCCAAAAGGCAAATGGCACTGTATAGAGTCCATAACGGTGCAGTCAGCAGCAAGATCTGAAGGAGCATGCTGGAAGAAGATCGTGATTAGCAAGCAATACGGAAGTTCACGAAGAGGAAGATGATATACGGCGGCTCAATTGGAGACAGAAGCAGAGCGAAGAGGGAGTTCTACTTTTCTGACGCCAGCCTGGCCAATCCGCCCTTACCACATCGCAATGCACCGTACTTAATGTTAGCAAAGTCGCCCAGCTGAAATTCACCTCTGTCAGTCGAGATAGAATCCAAGCATTCGTCCGGGTGTCAGCACGGAACACGCCTGGCTTTCCGCTCGAGAACCAATTCAAGGCAAATGCTCCGTGGTCCGCATTAGGAAGCCGCCATGGGTTGCGATCCTTGCAGCAGCAGCTTCCCGGGCCAGAAGCTACAGTAAGTCTTGCAGCCTGGCTACTGCAAAGTGCGCTTGAGTCATAATGTCCCCACGCAGCTCCCTAGTTCAACGTGCTAGTTAGTCACTACACATCCAGCAAAGCCTGCATAGAGCTTCGGTAGGATCCTGGCTCGGACTAATAGTACGTACATGCGATCTGCCTTCTACAAGACATGAACTCATGTAAAGGCGAGCTCAGCGAGATAGAGGTAGTATATGTATTTATTGGGAGCATTGGGCGAACTGCCCTACAGTTGCCTACGACGTCACTGCTCCTGTATTCCAGCCGCTGCGCAGGCTAAGCATCGAGAGCTGCGCACAGGATCTCACTGTATACTCTCCTCCTTATTCTCCTCGAACAATTTGAAACCCCCCGGTACCGTGGTCTGGAAAAATCCTGTGGGATCGTATTTCTGACTTACTGCTTGAAGCCGTTTTTTGATTTCCGGTCCAAAGCCAGCAATAGGATCCTGGAAGCTGGCGGCGTAGTTGAGATACTCAAACTTATTGAACAGCCCCCTGGACACGGCCGCCTGCTTGATATCGTCAAAAAGCTTTTTGCCAGCGCCTTCGACAATGTCGTCATCAGATGCCTCAGACCATGAGGCTGAGAGCAGGCAGAGTACCAGTGCGCCTTCGGAAGGGTCTAGCCCCAGAGAGTTTCCTCCTTGTGCTTTTGCCTTGGCAATGACTGTCGGAGGAAGAGGCTGCAAAGACAATGTCCAGAGAATACCGCTGACGTCCGCGACTCGAGGAGAAGATTTTTTCCACAAGCTGTAGGCGGAGTTGAGCATCGATAAGTCGTTCTGGAACGTGTTCGAAACGAACAGGTTTCTACAGGACAAGCTGTATATCAGTCTAATTTGCTAGGGTTACGTCCCGAACGCTGCTAGCAAATGCGATGGGTGGATTACGAACCGACGTCCATTTGGTGATAGCTTCGCCGCTTCGCTGGTGAAGTCTGACAAATTCGATATTCTCATGGAGTTCGTGTATTGAGGCTCAAGCGCCGTGAAGGGCTGGAATACGGGTGGGTTCGAGACTGGCTTGGTGTAGTCCATGGTGGTGAGAGGGAAGTAGCCTCCCCTGGCGAAGGCGAAAACCTGAATTAAAGAAGCATAGTCATCGTAGTTCACACTTGCGTCAAACCTATGGAACTCTTCGAGTAGCTTAGGAGCGAGGGATATATTAAATCGGATACTTCCACCCCAAAAATCTCCCTGCTCGAAGGTTTCTATGTCAAAGCGGGTGACGACCCCGAAATTGTTCGAGCCACCGCGGAGTGCAATCCACAGATCGGGGTTTTCTTTGGCATTGGCATTGACTATCTGACCACCAGCCAGAACGATCTCAAAGTTCCGGACACTGTCACAAACAAAGCCTTTCCGTGCTGAGTAGAAGGACAAACCGCCTAGGCTCAAAGTCAATGTTGTGGTATAATATACTACCACACAGTTTTGCAGTACCTCCCAGTGTCAGACCCGCCACACCAACGTTTGACAAGCGTCCACCAGAGATTGACAGTCCCAAGGCGTCAAGCATCGGATAGGCCTCGCTCCACAGCGCTCCAGCGCCTATCGAGACGATGGATCTGTCCGAGCTAACAGTGACGGTGTTCATTGATCTCATGTCCATCGTGACGCCATTGTTGATATTGGCACTGCCTGGGTTAGGACTATGGCCTCCGCCCCGGATCGCTAATTTGGTTTGGGAGCCGGCCAGATTGAGGAGTGATATCTTTTTAACCACAAGAGCCACATCAGAGCTGTGAGCTGGTCGCACGACGCAGTTTGGAGATAAATCTCGTTCTTGCTGGGCGTAGTACGAGTTTTGGCATTGAGCATAAAGCGTTGTGTTGGGCTCGAAGACTTTATCTTCGCCAAGGCTCAATCTCAAAGTGGAACACTGCGAAGCTCTATTAGCAGCCGACATTGTAGAGGCTCATTGGCCTCCTGTGACGACAACAAGTTGACAGGGACTGGAATTAGGATCGCAGTGATTAAACGAGATGGACCAAGGCTCTTGTGTAGACTGAGGTGATAGGATATCAGTGTGGTAGCACCTACAGCGTTGCCGTGGTTAATGGTAGAATGAGTGGCTCCAATGAAACCAAACACGGCGATCACGACCAGGACTGCATTGCACCACTCCAGGACTATTCTCTGGCTTTTCATTGGTCGAAATGAGGGCCGGATGACTGCGGCGCGAAGGGCAGGCAAACTGCACATGCCTGATGAATACGTACGTGAGAAAGTCACTTCGGGCCTCGAGGCAGTTGGAGATGTTCACGCAACTATGAAGTACCTACCTCAAAGTAGCCGCAGACGACGATCCCCTCGATCGCAAATGATGGAGTAAGCTGTCGCTTAAAACTACCTCAAGAATTTCACCTTCCGACTTCGTACGCGCACCTTTCATCCCTAAAGGACGATAACCTTAGACACCCAGAAGTTCATGCTATTCTAGCAACAAAACTTCGAAACGAAAAGTCTTGCAATGTCGGTTTCTCTGCTTTCCTTGTTTGGTGTTCTTTCTCGCCCGAAATCTGTCGTTACGGAGCATCTCTCGGCGACGGAAAAGGATGAGGCATATGCGCAGCTGACTGGTCTTTGCCGTTGCTGTGCATGATGCAACACTTCACCGGGGCTGTTATGGTACTCGGATCCTGGTTGCTTCCAATAATGGTGTTTCTAATGATGTAGGATCGTATTCGCATCGGCTTTCGCTCCTGCCTTGCCCCCCCCTCCCCTCCTCCTCCCCTCCCCCCCTCCACCCCCTACTGTTAAGTTCCAGAAGGCAGTTCGCGCGCGGAGTATGCCCACATCCCGATCTCTTTGCTCCGAGTACAAGACACGGGAACCACGAGCAAGAATCCAATTTGCTTGAGAACTTCTTTGAAGTCTCGTTCGTCGCCTAAGACATGGCTGGAACTATTCCCGCCGGCGTCGACCTGGCCACCACCCCTGTGCGCAAGCCTCCACCAGGTTTTCACTCAAATTTCATTGACCCACCATCTATGGCATCTGGCGTGACAGCGACGGCTGTTGTTCTCATTGTATTGTCTACGTTCTTTGTCGCCACGCGCCTCTACCTCAACTACACTACACCACGAAAGCTTGGATGGGATGATTGTAGCTTCTTGCTCTTTCCACTCGCACTGTCGGAAAGCTGACTCCTTGATAGTCTGTTGCGTTACTGCTTTTGTTCTCTCCAACGCCTTCAAAGGCATCGTTCTCAGTCGTACGCGATCTTCAGTATCAAGCCCGCTTCACGTCAGCTTTGGCTTATGCACTCTTTCCCAGAAAACTATCAGTATATCCACTCATGGGACACGCCTTTACTCTGGAAATTCGATCCTACTGGTTACAAGGAAAGTCGACACAGTCGTCCAAGTTTAAGATGTTCTGACTGATACTGGTATAGATAAATTTTGCGGAGAATATCCTCCTAGGACCGAGTATTTTCTTCGCCAAAATCTCACTGCTCTTGCTCTACCTTCGTATATTCGCTGTCCGCAGGACAATGCGGTGGCTAATATATGGCGGCTTCGTCTATTCATTTTGTTTATATTGGTCGAATATTCCAGTGACTTCAATTTTCTGTGCACCAGCTCCTGGTCACCCATGGTCAATTGCAGTCGGGCTGAAATGCAAGCCCGCCGCAGTCTTTGGAGTTATCCAGGGAACCCTGAACGTCGCCCTTGACCTTTTTATCCTGCTGCTTCCTGTGCATGTTGTCCTAAATCTACAGCTTCCGATGCACAAAAAGGTGGCTGTGCTTGCGGTTTTCATGACTGGAGTTTTGTAAGCATACAACGCATGCCATGTCCAACGCTTACGTTGATTAGTGCCATCGTCGCCAGTGTTTGCGGTCTGGTCTATCGTATCATGGTGTGGCAAACCAGTAATGATGCGGAATGGCTCGCCGCGATCGCATACATTTGCGTGTAAGTCTAGTGACCACACCAGGTATTCGGGATAAAGTTGTGACTGTTCACTTCTTAGCTTTGTAGAAACAGACATCGCTATTATTTGCAGTTCGATGCCTGCCTTTGCCTCATTCTCGAGAGCCCGAATGCGAAAATCGACCTTCTTTGCCTCTTTGCGATCTCGTCTGTTTTCTCGCTCGCTCAAAACAAAGCCAAGCACCAAGTCGCCTGTCAGACCTAGCTCGACATATGGTTCAAAGTTTATCAAGAAAACAAGCACATCCTCAGACTCCCAAGGGTTTCTCGGTTCAGGACGTGAAGATTATCTGGAACTGGGAGAATTACCGGACAGAGTGGGATATAGCGGTAACAATATAAAGCATCAAGTAGCGGATGGTCTTGGGAATCCCATCTAGAAGATTATGTCAGTATCTGTTGGTTTACGAATCGGCCAAAATGTGAACACACTTTGGAACAATCTTATTCAGGTACGTATAGCATATTTCAACAGTATCTATAGGTCGATAGTCATGGTAAATTAGCAGGTTATCACACGTGCTGTGTCACTCTATCGCCAGCATCCATCCAGGCGCTAACATTTCCAGGACCGACGTATATGACGGGGCTTGCTGCGTGCGGCTACCCTGTAGCCGTACTTTGCGTAGCTTCGAGTCCTTGACTCGACAGGGGCTGGACCTGCGATGCTTGAAAAGCTCAGCCAACAGTGTACACGACTGATGAAGTGTGAATCTGATAGTTGCTTAGAGGTGCGAAGGTGTAGTTCAGAAGGGAAGCGATCTACGTTTTGAGCGGAAGTCGGCACATGATCGCGCTTGTACCAGTTAGTTCTAGGGTTAGCGAGCAGTGTGCTTCTACCACTCACCCACTCCTCCAACTTCTATTACTATCATGATAGCAGACCGACCGCTTTCCGACCTTGCAAGAATCAATCTCCAACCAACCAACCACCCCCCACCCCAGCCGCACCAAGTATCGACAACCGGTCAGAGAAAAGGGATCGATGAAACTGATTTGCGTCTCTCTGTCCGAATCAAGCAACTGCGCCGAAATAGGGCTGCAGCTTTTGCTGCGATGTTGATGCAGACTGCAGTCAGCAGATGCAAGCTGTGTGTTGGTTGTTCCATGGTCGCAAACGCAACCATCACCTATGGGCTCCGGGCTGCTCCTAACACCTTCTAGGTTGTTGTCAGCACGAGTCATGCGGCCCAGCCTTTGCAAAATCACGGTCCCAATGCATGTAATAATTTGTGTACATTATCCGCGAGCGTTTAGTCAGCCATCACCCCTTTTGTTGGTACGAGGTTTGGCTCAAAGCAAACTGACAAAGCATGCGTGTGGTCGCGGACGGGAATAGCCAATCCGCTTTAATTAAACATCGGCGGGCTTTCAGGTGTGATGGATGAAGTTGCAGAGACCCGCCTTTGCGCCTGAAACACCGAGTGCTGGAGGTGCCCGAGTGGCATTGCGAATCACTGAGGTCTGAAGGCGACTAGGAGGCTTAGAGCAGTGTGAGGTTCGCAAACCATTCATTGAGTCCTGAAGGCAAATAGAAAGTGTGGGCAAGAAGTTCCAGGCGCGCGAATTAGTGCGTTTTGAAGACCACGGTAGAGAGGAGGTGTGGTCGGAGATTGTGGACATGCAGTAATGATAGTGTCGACGCAGGAGTGTCAGCGGTGAGTAACGGTAGGAGATGGAATGGGATTAGAAGGTCCTACAAGGGCGTGAAGGGTTAAACTACAGTAGCTCCGCTTTACCAACGTAACAGTACCTTACCGTTGGCAAGCATGCTGATCCCTAGCAGATCTTGCTCAGTGCTATCACCAGAACTTTCTTGGACCCAAGTCAATTACTCCCATTTCTCGTGATTGTGCTTAACGTGTACACAAGAAACAATCCACAAAGGAGAGCTTGTGGATCCTCGGATTTCCCTTTCCCTTGCAAATACTGGTGCTTGCCCTTGGGGATTATGCCCATCAACGTGACCGCCACGCCGTTGTTGGTCGGAGGCTTGTTCGTGATACTATGTGCATCTGTGATTTTGGTTACAGTAGTTGTCTTCCATGCTGTAAAGATGCGGTGGGGTGGCTTACGTTCAGATAGAAGCCTACATTGATACTCAAAAGCCCGTTGCAATTGCTGCATAACAAATTACGTGGTGCGGAATCTGTCTTGAAAGATCTGGTCCTTGCAGTTCAAGATTTTGTTAGTACCGGATCATTCCCCAATTGCAATTCTACTTTCTGAGAGAGGACGTCTAGCGGTCTAGCGCATACTATGTGCCAGAGCGAAATTTGAAGCAAGAATATGTCTATGTGCGATCCAGGAAGCATCTCGTGGAGCTAGCAGAGAGTCCGCAGCTGTCACAGCGTGCAGTTTACAACGACGTAAGGGGGAATGCTATGGCGACATGATGAGGTTTTGACAGTGTAATAGATATTTGGCTTTGGACTTGCCTTGCCCGATGTAGCCCAGAAGCGTCCAGGGTTATCAACTTACCGTCTCTTTGGCCGTGTGTTGAAAGTTCTGAATCAGCCGCAGCTCCACGTCCTTTACCCTCGCCTACGACGATGGGCAGTGACTAGCATCTCCGCAGAATTGAACATATCGGGCGCTGGGAAAGGTATCTTGATAGTCTTTGTCTTGGAGTGTTCTGATTGAAATACAGAATGGGTATCTGTGCGAATGGCCCCTATGGCCCGAAAAGTTGTGTCCGATACACTCAGTCTCATCTTCTTTGGTGAAGCACTCTGTGAGCCCACACCTAGTGCCCTGGTTCATTTCCATTATCATGGAGTTGAGAAAGACCTAGCTGATTAAAGGTAGCAAAGGAGGTCAGGTTCTCCTCCGCCTGCAAATCCCAGGTTCGGGAATTGGAGTTTACACTCATGGCACTGCGGGTAACGCCTTCCTTTATGAAGCCGTAAGATCATCAATCGATAGATGGAGCTTCGCGTAAATTTTTGACACGATTAGCATGGTACATGGCATCATCACTGGACGTGGTCGAGCTATGCGAGTCATCACAGACCGTTTGTTACCAATCATCAAAAGCGAACACGGTGCATGGGTCGAGCCACACGATCAGAAAGAAGTGAGCTACGAGCTCTTCATCTTCGCAGAATAGAGCACCGCTAATGAGACGTAGCTTAGTATCTTATATCAGACAATTCAAGTCGCTGCAGAAAACCAGTGGACCACGGCGCAGATTTTACGAGCGATCACAGGACTGTGGCTGTCAGCGGCGTTCCAACCATGGATGGTACGGGCATGATCACACTTTGATGAGCTCGCGTCTAATCATTCTTTAGAATCTCGACCTTCTTATTCTCGAGTTATGCGTGCGGCCAGCCTATATCGAGCTTCTACGAGCTGAGATAAAGAGCGAGGCGGACCTATCATATAGCAATCTGGAGAAGCTCCCCCTTCTGAACAGCTTCATCAAGGAAACCTTCAGGACAAATCCCTTAGATACTTGTGTGTAGTCCTTGCTTTGTTGCAAAATACTTGATTAATATCCTCGACAGTTACCTTAAGGAGGAAGGCACTGGAACCTTTTACCTTCTCCGACGGTCTCCATGTGCCTGCAGGCAGAGTAGCTTGTCTTTCGGCCCAAGACATCATGAATGACGAAGTCAATTACCTCAACCCTGAGATCTTCGATGGATCACGCTTTGTGAACGCTGCGCAAGAGGATGTCAAGATACGGGATCAGGGCTCAGATTCTGGCTTCAGCAATTTCACAGATGTGACGGATAAATTCCCGATATGGGGATACGGGTCGTTAGCATGGTAAGTTGTCTGTTCAATCGCAAGGTGTCCTTGGCATCATCATGGTGTTTTGGGTCAGCTGACAAAATTCGATTTAGTCCTGGTCGATTTCACGCCTCACTGGTCATCAAATTGGTGTTGGTCCATCTGGTGATGAACTATGAATTTCGTCTGGAAGATGTGAATGCCCCACGTTTATGGAATTGGCAGAACTTTACGGTGCCTTACGATAAAACGAGGGTGGAATTCCGCCGGCGAAGTATCTAGTCTTTAAGGGGTAGAGACTTGATGATTCGCACATGTAGAGCCTTATTCGGAGGCATGGCCAGAGGATGGCACAGCAACGCTTCTGTTCAATCGCGTGACCCAGTCATCCATTTTTTGCCGAGCACAGATCCGCAAGCCCCTAGACACAGAACTGCGAGCATCAGCAATTGTTCGGCCGTTATATTGGACACACAATACAGGGAAATGCTGAGCTTGGCAGCTAGATAGGAACGACACTGTCTGTTTTGACCTTGCGATTACCTCAGTCTCATTAGACGGCATATTTGTAATAGCGAGAAGAGTAGCTTGCTAACGGCATAAAATAAGACTTTTTAACCGAAGCTTTCACGCACAGCTTCGGACGAGGTGTTTCGCTGCAACTATTGGATTAGGATCATAGAAAGCAATTTCGGACAGGGCTCAAGACCGGCGTTTCTTCCGGAATCCTCGGTGTAGGTGTGCCTAGACGGCGAAAGTAGCAGGTCAAGGTTCAGCTGTTCAAGTTGCAAGAACGCAAATGCGAGTGGGAGGCACATACTATGCAGTTCTGTGAGCTGCAGAAGCATGTTATGCACCTTGATTACTAGGTAGTGGTATGAGGTGTGTTGCATACGCGTTAGCGGGCTCTAGGGGTATTGTGTAGGCAGGAGGTGTGGTATAAGGCTTGTGGCATGCAAGTGTTGGAGAGGAATTGCGCATGTGGAATCCTGAGTGCCGGAAGACGAAGTCTAACCATGGCACCGCTGGCTGCCTGATTTATGCCCCTGGTCAGTTAGCATTCAGGCCATATGTAGCACTACAGCCGAGGCGGAGCACTGCAAGAGCTAGACTGAGTCAGATTTGAGAACTCGGTGTGGGACAGAGCCTTGCAGTGTTCTTAGGGATGAATTTTCGCCAGTTGCTCGTGGGGTAGAGCGGTAAGAAGTATCACCCTAGTCCTGGGCTACATCGGTGCCGGTATCTGGCCCACGTATGTCGCCTTCTTCGAGTCCTTCACAGAAGGTGGAAGGATCATGTGCCGGAACAAGGTCCAGATGGGTGGAGCAACTTCTCAGCGATTGTAATCAGTAGCTTCAGGTGGGAATGCAAGAATATCAGCACTTCAGTACCACCATGCTTTATCTACGTTAGGTGTCGTCAACGCAGTCAAGAATCACCATGCTTACGGACGTGTTGTCATGTACTTTTTGCGATCTCCTTATTACCCCTGAGAGAACTAACGTTGTCTCAGTTTTCGGTACCCTCGTACCTGTTACCTTGGGACTTTTCCTCCTATTGTGGCGTGTATGGACGTTTACAGTCTTGCCGTGGCTGCACCCGGACGAGCCAGAGCAGATTCCGTACTGGATTCCCTGTGAGTAAGACGCCTCAGTATCAGTCAGTGTAAAGAGACTGAGTATAGTATTAGACCTCGGTAACTGGGTTCCTCAGCTAGAGTATAGCTTTGCAAACATCGGACCTCGAGTTGGCTGACCACGCGAAGGCCATGCATTGCCCTTCTTCAAAGACTCACATGAGTTGATCTCTCAAGGAGTGTAAGTCTGTACCAATAGAAAAGAATAGAGACATGACAATCTCATCGTAGTTGCAGTAAGTACTTCGGAAACACGAGAAAGCCGTTCGGCATCACAGTCGTTGGGAAAATATATTATGTCGTTACAGATCCTAATGATACTTCGACGTTCTACAACAATACCGCAGGACTCTCCTGGGACCAATTCCTGAATGAGGTTCTCATCGGGTTCGGTGTGGAACCTAGCAGGCTGGATCGACTCTGGGCTAAAGCCGCAGTGCCGACGCCCGTCAACCCTTCTGCCAAGAGCCTTATTAATTTAACGGAGGATTTGTACATACAACACCTTTTACCAGGGAAAAGTTTCCGAAGGCTCGCGATTAAGCTTGAATGGAATATGACAAAGCTCATGAGCTGGGACGAATTGTCGAATCGGTTTTCTCTCAACGTCGATGGCAGAGGCCTGTCGGAAGCAATTTCGCTGAAAAATCTGTGTGGAAACGTTCTTATCGATGTTACACAGATGTCCTTATTCGATCCCGTCCTCTTCAAGCTTGACCCAGGGATGACAAAAGACATGCAGTTTTTTACAGACGAGCTTTGGAAGCTCTTATACCCTGCACCCGGGATTAGCTCAACGAAAGTAGCGACTTTAAGAGCAAGATACACGAATACGTTTTTAAAGTATATGAAACTTCCTCACAACGCAAGGAAAGAAGAGGCCTCCCTAATAACAACACTCGTCGATCAGTATAAAGAGCTTGATATTAGTGAACATGACAGCGCTGCCATGTTGGTAATGGTATATTGGGCGTAAGTAGTCCCGAGGTTGAAACAACAGTAATTGACAGACATTTTTGACTGATTTCAGGGGAGATGCGAATGCGTACAAACTCGCATTTTGGATGGTGGCTTATATACTCTTTGATCCAGCACTCCATGCGCTCATCAGGGAAGAGGTCCGCCCGGCAGTCAAGCCGGACGGAATCAATATGCACTTTTTAGTGAACAACTGCCCGCAGCTGCAATCAGTGTTTTATGAAGCGATGCGTTTAACAAAAAGAGATATAGGGATACGCAAAGTTGTAAGGCCAACATTGCTAGGCGGGAAACTGCTCTCTTCAGGTAACGCTGTCATATTGGCGACATGCCAGCTTCACGAGAATCGTGACATCTTCGGCCACAACATTCACGAGTTCGATCCGAACAGATTCCTTAAGAGACCTGACCTCTCGCGGAGCCCGAGCTTCAAGCCATTTGGAGGCGGACGGACCTACTGTCCAGGGCGAGTCTTTGCGATGCAGGAAATCTTCTCTTTCATCGCATTCCTGTTTCATCGTTGGGATATCGAGCTCGCATCCACTGCTGGCAAAGATAAGACGTCCGATGGCAAGCAGACTTTTCCAGTCGCAGACGATAGCACAATCACATTGGGTATCACACGTCCGTTACCGGGTCAAGACGTATGGGTAAAGCTTGCTTACAATGGTTCATTGGCGTAGCTGTGGCCAATCCGACTCCTTAATGAGAACAGTGCAGTCATGGACGATAGCGGTCGCAGAAAATGAGATATAGCATGTATAGATAGCACCAGTGGGTGTCAGAAGTCATGATAGCATCAGCGCCTGAAGTATTCCCACCTATCAAAGAGAGCAGATTTTGCAGGGCCCAAGCTATATACGTGTGACCCTTGTTTCATACTTCGTAATAAGCTCAGTGATGTTAGTAAGTGTCTCTGTAGTGATTTATTACTCCAAAGTGAAGGGGAGCGGCCAACAGATTTGGGTACGATTTGTCGAGGGAAATCGTTTCTGAAAAATTGCGAAACATGTCTAATGGTATTTGGTAAAAAGTTCCCTCCCGCAAATACTGCCATGTGTGCACTACGTGCACGTATCCTCTCCGCTGGCGGGATTCGCACTTGCTATTGAGTAGGGGCAACCACCTTCGGCGTGGTAATCCGCGGAAAGTTTCCTTCGCCATATGTCAGACCTGACTCACGCGGAGCATCAGCCAAGGACTAATCAGGTTTGGAGCAAGGTTGTAAGGGAAATACTTATTGTGCTTACTGAGTGGCAGAACAATTTGAGGTGGCACAGTTCCCCCTCATAACAGAATTTTAAAGGGTCTTGGTGTAATAGTCATAGTAGATTTTGTGACACTTCCAAGTTTCGCTATTTCGGTCCCTCGTGGTCTCGGGGTCAGGCAACGATCAGCGCGACAGCTTTCACGTCATCCCGCAAAAAGGGCTCGTATCCTCATGTCTCCAATATAATTATATAATGCCAGACATCCTCAAGCCAAGCTGCGTACAGTAATCGATGGGATGAGAACTGCCCTGAGCAGGTTTGAAGTTGGACCTTATCTGGTATCAAAGTACGCATAAAGATCAGAGGCCGTGAAGTTACACGATCGCGGTGACTGTTGTGGATTAGATAATGGCGGGATAGTGGAACCTCCCTCCCGGATTATCTGACTCACCGCCCAGATGCGTGCGGCTGGGCTGCTTTCAATCCCGCCAGCTTGATATGGGCAATATCAACCACTTCAACCGTCATGATGCCTATCGCAATGCAGGTGTTAGCAATAGGCTTCAAGGAGGTGAACTTGTTCTTGAAGACCCCCTATAGACGCAGGAAACTTGCTCAAGGATGGCAATCGATTGGCCTGCTGAAGTAAGTCCGTTGCTAGTTGATGGTGAAGCCTTCATGTTGTCTGCCGTTTTCTGGTTACTCATGCTTGATTGCTTATTTCTCGCGCAACGCGTTCCTACCATGGCTTGGTACTACAAGTATGACCGAAGCGGGTTACGCAATGGACGATCTCTGTGAAGAAGTAACGAGATGTCTAAGATCAAGCTTGACGTAGTAGAGCCTCCCATCCCAAGCTCAGATTCAAGAGATGAACATTTCTGACGTTGGGACGAGGCTGAGAGCGGAGCACTATATTTTTATATTCCAATGACTCGGTTGGCGTTTCAGGTAACCTGGTTAGCACTGGCTAGCTCAGAAAGGTAAAAGAAACGTAAGGCAAGTTGGAATAATGAGGCTCAAGGTCTCAAGGCAAATTGTACCGACCCGGACATCCAGCTACATCCACAGTCGGATATCAGCAAGCCTGTTGCTTTCTCGGTAGAAGAGATCCGCCCAAAGAACATCGGAACTCGGGACCTCAATCATATCAGAAGTCACGGGCTGAAGCTCTCTTGTCCACAAGCCACCTAGCCACCTTCTACAGCAATGTGTCGGCAGAACATATTTGGCAAGGTAACGATCTTGAGAGAATATTTACTCGGTTTCTGAATTGAGATCTTCATATCAGCGCTGTATCCAGTTCAAACCCGTAAGAAAAGATGTACAACCGCATTCTTCAGCTCCTAAAAAGTTGGGCGACAGAAAATGCAATTTACCGACCGATCGAAGACCGAGAACTCCATCTAGGATCATCTGCAATACAGTTCGTTGAATGGCTCATACACTTCAATATCGACCAGCACTATAGCACGAATTCGCGCCGGTAAATGCATTGATGGGTCAAACCAAGCTCATCCCCGAATCTTGCCTCATGTCCACACTTCTCCCTCGCTAAAGGACGCCTTTTAGACGTGCTTGAACCTTGCTCCATCCAGATCCGTTTTAAGGGCGGCTAGAATGCTTTCAAGGCGGTCAATGACCGAAGAGAGATACGTGATATCTGTTCGCAAGAGTTTGGCCGTTTGTCCATTGAGCGGACTAGGCCCCTGCTCTTGCAAACGGTAGTTTTCAGTCGTCGACCCTAGACCGCCCATGACCTGCCTTAGCTCCTGCATTGTGTTCCTGCCCCTTTGAACAGCACGCTCGATCAATAGTCTCTTCATGGCCAGCTCATCGCCTTGGCTCGGTCGGTATTCTCCAAACGACAGTGTCATATTACCACTGTATGACAGCAATTTCCGGATTTGGCAGAATACCAATTGAGTGGTCGCGATTGTGACAAGCAGCGAAGGCGAATCCTTGCTACACTGGCTACATCTCAAAAAGGAATCGACTGCTCCAAGAGTATCATGTATACATTGAAGCAACATGTCCAGACGTTGACTGTCTGGCTGCGCGCTCAGGCCGTAGAGATTGTTCAACTGGAAATCCTGTTGACTAGAGCAGGAACCTCGCGTCAGAGAAGCTGTTTCGCTCTTTCCCATTGCTAATTCACAAGGCGTTCTCGCGTCGGAAAGGATTGCTCATAACGGTCGGATTGATGGAGTTGATCGGCTAGGACTTCTTGGCTCTTGCACATCCGGCGTGCTCGAGCCCACATGTGCAATTCCCTCTGGCTTGATTACAGAACTTGGATTGATCAATGAGTCGAATGCAAAGTTCACATGCATGGTATCAGTGAAAGAGAACTCTTCCGTGTCAAAAAGGTCGTCAGCATTGGTTAAGGGTGGAGAAATTCGAACTTGACATCCATAGGGAAGTTTAGGCAATCTCGTAGCTGGTATTCGTCAAGGTCAGCAAGGTAGGAACGGGTGTGTGGTCGAGGTCTTGGACTGACATCTATTGAGAAAACATATTTTGTGTTATTCCCAGTCAATTCGAGATCATGGTATGTCAAGGGCGGCATTAGACCGGCATCGAAACCACGCATCCGCGAAGTCTGACCCCCACCACAGTACTCATCTTAAGGAACGTGAGGTCTCTTTCGGTTTCCACTCACGGTCCTGAGGTTCTGAGATACGGGTGATATGGTGGTTTGTGCCTTTTCCGCTTCCAATCGTATTTGCTCTAATCTCTCTAAAGTCTTCCGGTTCTTGCTCCCTTTTGGCTTACCAGCCTTGATAGCATAGCTGTGAGAACAATATAAATTGTTGTCTCGACACCGCGCGCAGGGTTCTTCGTCAGAGCATTTAACCTTGGCATGGTGACACATATCGCAAGCTTGTCGCAGTTTTGGGAGAGTTTCCTTGGGCCGTTGTGATCGAGTCGACATGACGATAAAAATTTCCTCCTTTCGTGGATGCTGTGAATACTGAAGTGCAATCTTGGGCGTTGTCGAAATTTTTCTTCTTTTTTTTCCCCCTTCATTTTAATGTACTTATGCAGCCAAAGGCTATGAAGCACAGCATACTATCTACGTATATAGATACACATAGAGTCGTACTGACGATGTATGTAGTATGGAAAAGCTCTCGGTGTGAAACAGGCTCTTAGAGCTAAAAAACCACACTGTTGTTTATTCTGGTAGTCGCTGTAACCTGAATCCACTTTCCATACCCAGTCAGACGAGCTCAAGGAAATCCTGCTGCAAGCGGCCGACTCAAAATCCTAGACAGTATATCCCGTAGACCAGTTGTACATCGTGCAATCACACCGATAAAATGGGCGACAAAGAGCTATGCCCGAGGTTGCGAGCTGGCCGTGCGAGTAACAGATCACGGGCTCCGCGTTATCGTGAACTGTCTATATGACCAAGTGGTCACATAGAAAACTCGAAATTGTGAAAGCTGGCCACTTCGACATGGGCTTTCGACTTCGCTGCATGGCCACCTAGCTGGACGGGCTAGGTGGGCTTTGGTCTATGTATGTGAAAACTGGCCACTTCGATGTGGGCTTCCGTTCGCTGTTTGGCCACATGGTCATCTAGCCACGTGGACTTTTCGACTGGGTATGAGCTCAACGCGTGGGTAAAGCGCTGTTACTGCTCTGTCGATGTTGATGAGATTGTCCAGCTCTTCTGACAAGCATAGCTTGCAGAAGGTTCGTAGCCAGCACCTCGTACAGGTAAATCTCGTTGCCGGCCCGTTGTCGAGTTTAAGAGAGCCAGTATATGATCCACACTGACAGAGGCACATGGCAGACCGAGGGTTACGACCTTTCTGCGGGCAGGTAAAGCGTGTGCTTGGTACCGTAGCTCCGCTGACTTCGCTGCGAAAGTTACCAAGCTCGGATTCTTACAGCAAAAGCAGTCAGGATCGTTGGATGTGGTCACCCACAGTCTAAAGTAAGGTACTTCCGTAGTAATCAGGTTTTACCGACGAATCATGGCCACGATTACACTCGTAATTCGCGTATTACTGCCCTACCGAGCAGCAACACCAAATAATAGGTGGATTTTGTGCGTTGGAAGCTTCCGACCGCTCTCTTTTGGGGTGAAATCAAAGGCCCGCCCAACCCAAACAAAAGTTTGCAGTAAGTAAAATGGCTTTGTAAAAGAGGCTGACCTGAATGAAATGTGCCTAAGAGGCGATTTCCCCGAGAAGCGTTGTAGTAGCGCGGGTAGACAATAGAGTAATCTTCACGACTTCTCAAACAAGCATGCATCGCAATGTCATAGTAGATATTTGTGCTGCAGTGACTGAAGTCGATGCTTCTTAATCGAACCTCAAGCTGTACGAAGCAGTTCGCATGACTGTGTCAGCTTTGCACACGTCTCCAATTGGAATTATCATGAATGACGGCGTATCGAGTTGGTAGTCGCATTATCGAGAGACATGTGAGACAAAATCGATACCCGAAGGGGGGGGAATCGAGGATTCCGGAACGCTCGCAGATTAATATACCAGCCGCTTGAATACCATTAACAAAGCATAAACCAACACGCACAATTTCCGAAGGCATCTCCTGAATTGAATCCCTAAGATCTTAGCCAAAATGGTCTGCAGTCCACAATCGACCTTACCACCGGAGAGGATAACGGTTGCTTATTTCACCAAATGTGTGATTGCGTATTGAGGTTTTTTTAATTCGTAAAACAGCATTGTGCATGTTTTTTATGAAACCGCGGGACAGTTGAGGTATTGGGAAGGGAGGTGGCTATGACGTACCACATTGAGCTGAACGTTGGCAAATACTAGAGTTATAGTCATCCTTGTGATAACGCAAAGAGATTTCGAATCCAGCCACTTACTTTTGGTAAGATACTGTATGAGGTAAGGATATTTGGGCATACGACCTCCACAAACATACGGGACATTCCAAGCCATGTCTTTGATGCACCTGGGATTTGACGGAGGTTTTAAAATACAATTTGAGGCTATATTGCTTGATAGAAAGAACAAACGTGTGAGGGTCCAGCTTGGGCTTGCGTACTGCGAAACATTTGCGCTGGTCGATACGTAAAGACTCAAGGTTGGTCGCAAGAGCTTTCAAATGAATGGAGGTTGGTATAGTTCGCCTCTATGGATGAAGAAAATTATCTGTCATCGTATGCATCATTGCGTGCATGGCACTGAGGGGTCGCAAAAGATGTCCGTGTCCCAAGGCTTTTCCCGCCCTGGGGCGAGCTCCTTGCATTTGCAGGATACATGGTACGATTCTTAGGGACGTGGCCATCCTCAACACTAGAAATGGTGAGGACACCAGTGATCGGCTGAGGTCAAGTTTCCGTCTTCCAGTCGATGGTAACTCGGAGCTTCAGATTTAGAAGATTTCAGCGACCTAGGTATTATTCTGACCAGTTTAGACGACACACATCTTACTCTATCTCCACAACTGATCAGTCTTTTGTAGCTCAGCGGTAAGCCCTCCGTCCAATTCTCTGGGTTGCATTGTGCGTGACGTGGTAAGCTTGGTAAAGTACGTGGTTACCTTAGTGAAAGTACTACGGGCGCCTGCTCAGAGCTCATTTGCCTCAAATTTGCCTCAATACCTCAGACGTGCCCTTTCAAGCCCCTTCGGGTAGACGTTGAGCGCTTAGTAGTGGGATGTGCGCCATACTTTGTTACCGGAAATGGCACAGTCATGCTGTCAAATCGAGTTTCGTATTTCTTCGATCTCAAAGGCCCCAGTCTTACGGTGGACACGAGTTATTCGACAAGTTTGGTGGCATTACATCTGGCGTGCCAGAGCCTTCGAACGGGGGAGTTCAAAATGTCGCTGGTCGGCGGTTCAAGCGTTAGAGTAATATGGGGTCAGTTAGGCTTCAATATTCAGCAGGGCAAAAACTGATCCATCCGTTGCAGCTTCCTCGGTCCCGATGGTAAATCATATACATTGTGCAGCTTGCCTCATGATCAAACCTTTGAAGGATGCTTTACGCGACGGCGACCCAATCCGCGCTGTGATCAGGGAAACAGCCCGTTAATTCAGATGGTCTCACGAATGATGAAGTGTAGATCTGATAATTGTCTAAAGGTGTGTTTTCTACAACAGAAAGCTAAGGTATCTACCTACCACCTACGAGTAGGTATGTTTTGTGCCGCAATTAGCGCTAGCCCCAACTAGGCTAGCGGGCAGTGTAATGGCACTGCAACTACCTTACTGTACTATTGTTCCTAATTGGACGACTACTCCTGCTGCTCCTACTATTGCTCTTACTACAGCTCCTATTGCTTCAACAACGAAAGTGGTCACTATGCCAAGCCAGCTGGCCCATGAAGCTCTCGTTCGCTCCGTCTACAACAACGCTGGTCTAAATCCGATAGAGACCGGTTATGTCGTGGCTCATGGAACAGGTACTAAAACTGGCGATCCCTTGGAGGCATGGGCTATTAGTGCCGCCAGTGGGAAAAACAGGCCCGCCGGGAAGTCCCTCTATGTTGTTGGAATACGAGGTCATATGGGGTCATATTGATATATTGATTGTTGCTGTTAGAAGGCTATCTGGGAAGAAAACTCTACTAGCGGGCCCCAGCCCTATCAGCCCTATGAAGCGGAGGTTACTATTTCCAACATATGTCGGCTCAGTCAAGATCAATGTGGGCCATTTAGAAGCTGCTAGTGGCCTTGCTGGCGTGATAAAGGCTGCTTTAGCGATCGAGAAAGGAATCATTCCTTCCAATATGAACTTCGAAAAGGAAAATGAGAAGCTCACTCTCGAAAAGTGGAATCTGAAGGTCATTCTTCTTTGCGATAAGTATGTTAAAATTGCTAACATGCAATAGGTACCGTCGTCGCGAAGTTTGCAAAAATGGCCGTCTGATGATGTTCGACGGGCTTCGGTGAATAGTCTTGGGTACGGTGGCACGAATGCTCACATTATTACAGAGAACGTAGGAGACCTTTCCAAGAAGGCTAGTACGTTCGTTACGAACGAACGTGACCAGAATGATGATAGTCAAAATGACTACCACGAGAATGATGCCAAACATAATGGCGTGCATAAGAACGGACACCAGCGCAAGGGCCTAGGTTCAGCGTCGCGCACCAGAATGGCTGTGAATTGAAGCTGGAGAGGTTGAACGCCTTGCAACATGGTCACCAAAGTCTTAACCAGTCCTTGATTTTCCAATTAAGCGCCAAGCATGAGGAAGGAGCTCAACAGATGAAGGTCAATCTAAGCACCTACCTTCAGGACCGAAAAGAAGTCAATGAAAGGTCGCTTCTTGAAAATCTTGCCTACACGCTCGGCCAACGTCGCTCTGCACTCTCATGGAGCCAGTCTCTGCCAGCCACTTCAATGTCTGGACCGATCGAAGCTCTTAATGACAAAAAGGTCAAACCCAGTCGATCGTCGAAAGCCTCACGACTAGGCTTCGTGTTCACGGGACAAGGAGCACAATGGGCTCAAATGGGTAGGGAATTGATCACAGCTTATCCCGTCTTCAAGGAATCGATTGATCGAGCTGATGAATATTTGATGACCCTAGAATATCCTTGATCTTTAAGAAATAATCATGCGATTCTATTTCGCAGACTAATTGCTGACACACACTTAGATGAACTTACTCGAGACGAGAAGACAAGTCAAGTAGGTACTGCAACTGTGCGGCAGCCATTGTGTACTGCGGTACAGATTGGTCTCGTCCGACCTTTAAGGTCCTAGGATATCAAACCCAGCGCAGTGACTAGTCATTCTAGTGGTGAGATCGGAGCCGGCTACGCGGCTGGAGCAATCTGCCGTGAATTTGCCTTGGCCATGGCCTACTTTAGAGATTTGGTAACTATGAAGGCCCAGAAAAAGCTGCGCGGTCTGCGTGGTGGCATGCTTGCTGTCGGACTGTCGCAGAAAGAAACTGAAAAGTATATTCAAAGGGTCACTTCTGGTAATGTCATAGTGGCCTGCGTCAACAGTCCGTCTAGCGTCACAGTCTCTGGTGATGCCGCACTTCAGCCAATGATCGAGTCTGATAAAGCTTTTGCGCGCAAATTCTGTGTCGATGCAGCATACCATTCGCATCACATGCAGATCGTGGCTGAAGACTACCTTGACTGCTTACGAGACTTCGAGCCAGAGGATGATTTTGGAGACGTCATCTTCCCCTTCTCCGTGACTGAAGGACTAATCACATCGGCGAAAGAACTCGACGCTGGACACTGGGTGCAGAACATTTTGCAGCCAGTCCTGTTCAACGACTCTCTTAACATGTGCCTTGAATCGCCATTAGATAACTCGAAGCCTTCGGTAGATATGTTGATCGAAGTGGGCCCGCACAGCGCCTTGGCTGAACCTATCCGCCAGATTATGAAACGTCCTCAGCTCAAGGGCCTGACGATTCCCTACACATCATGTCTAGTAACGGAAGAAGATGCGGTGCAAACGAGGCAAGCAATGGCTTGTCTATTACTGAGCAAAGGTTATCCGGTCAATCTGAGACTGATAAATTTCCCGTGGAGCACAGACAATCTTCAAGTGCTTCATGATCTGCCTTCGTACCCTTGGAATCACAAGGTGCACCACTGGCATGAATCTCGTTTGAACAGACAACACCGACTCAGACGTCACCGACGTCACGATCTTCTGGACTCCCAACAGTGGACTCGAACCCTCTAGCACCAATATGGCGTCAATTTGTTCGCCCTGCTGAGATTCCGTGGGTGAGCGATCATGTTGTTCAGTCTACCATATTGTACCCTGCCTGGGCTGCATTGGTTAGCATACAAGCATTATTTCTGTTTTTTAGATGTGTCATAGCGAGATAATCGAAGGCATTTCTCAGTCACTTCACAAATCATCGCAACGTAGATTTCTTGTACTTCTAACGGAATCTTAGACATTGTCAAGCCCACCACATTATGCTATCGAGCAAGCCCCCAAGACATCTCACTATCAGAAAATGAAGCCGAAGGTGCATCGATGTTAGAAGCTTGAAACGGGATATTTCTACGTACAGGTGAGAGGGATTTTGCGCAATCTCTATGCCGTTCTACGACTACGAGGTATTTTTGCTTCCACTTCTAGTATCTATTGAATGCGAAGCAGGAGTCTTCTGGCTGCCAACAATTTCTCCATCTCTTCTTCCTTTCTTTCCACCTTGACCATCATCACTTATCTTATCGCTGTAATATATTACGATACTTGCTCAGGAACCGTAGGACTTGCGCTGTACGTTTGGGTGAGGTTCTCCTATGTGGAATAGCGGCCTTTGCTTCCGGAGTTTCTTCCATGGTTCGAGTTTACATAACACGAGTACCTTCCGAAGATCATTTCTTATCTGCAACTAAACTTGGCGAATGTCAGTATAAGCTGTGAGTCTTCCGTAATGGTATCTGCCGTTGTTGTGGCCCGCGCGAACCCAGATTGATAAGTTGCAGTCCCCACTCGCTCCGTATGATTCTCTTCTTTTGCTGGCGTCCTCTTTCAGGTTCTATGCTACGTCTTCTCGGGGTTGGCAGGCCCGAGCCTCAGCATCACTATCCTGGAACTTCCGATTTTTTTTTGAATCACGTCGCAGTCTCCTCAACCTGCAACTTCTAGACTCTTCGCTCGTGTACCTCCTGAAATTGCCCAGCAAATCGCATCATGGCTACATTTTAGCTCCGCTGCGGCTCTCACTCTCTGTAACCACAAAAGGGACCATGTACTTGATGATCAATACTTGCTGGCTCTACGTCAGGTTGAACCGAACAGAAGTGAGCGGGCACTCTTTATGCAGGCACTGGATCGAGATATATCTGATGGTTTTTTACTGCTATTACTGCAACAACTACATCTTCTCGTCTAAAAGCAAGGAGATGGATTAGCAACCAAGGAAAGATCCAAGCGAGTATCCGAGAGTCGATACTCGGGGGCGATGGCACTTACAATCATGACACCACATACAACTATCATGCACAGTTAAGATCCGAGCATTACAGGTGGCTATGCAATTATATCGCTGTGGTCTTCTAGCTGATGCCAACGCATATCTTCAGTGCTTAGCGCTTATTGAATATGTTCGCTGTGAGATGAGTAGATTTCCAAGGTACCTAGGTTTCTATTTCTTCGTACCTCGCCCCGTGGATGACTAAATCTTCGCATGAAACACGATTTTCGTCGCATGGGGATTGCTCTGCCAAAAAGGGTTGTTCTGCCAAATGTGAACACACTTTGGAACAATCCTATTCAGGTATCTATAGTATATTTCAACATAGAAGACGACTACTACTTTATCGTGGTAGACTACTACCAAAGCTATCTGCATCTACTCACCTGTGAAACGGCCAATAATGGCGGCTATGCCATCGTCGAGGGTCAAGTACCAAGTACAATTATGAAGATGGGTCTTTCACTGTTGTAAGTGAGATGAACTTCTCTAAAGCTTCGAATGCACGAAATGATCCAACGAATTTTCTCAGACCTAGGAGAGGACGTGTTGTATGACTCGGTTGATCCATCGTACCTTGGGTTGATGGGCGCCGCTCGGGCTGCAATGTCTCAAATTAAAAATCCAAAATCAACGCGCGATTTCATCTCAATGCCAGGATATATTCCGGATGAGGCGCAATTATCGTAAGTGTCTCATTTCGAAAGAACCATGAGATGAATGAAAGGTTGCACTTCAATTCCCAACTTCAGAAAACTAGGTAATACTTGTAGTCTGCTGTTACCTGACCCGTCTGTCCGAGATACTTACACTTCAAGTCACAATTCAGTATGATCGCGTTCATTTCATGGTTACGCTTTGAGCATATTTATGATAGTTGTCTTTGTATCTGCCTCTTCCCACTCATCCCAGAGATCAGAACTATAGGTTCCTGCCGGGGCGATATGGATTATTCTCGATGGTTCCGCAGAGCCATCCCAGAATGTTGTCGCTATCATCACTTCCGACAACGTCATGAAACTTGTCTCGACCAGTCTCATCCTTACAATCTGCCCCGCTCATGTCCAATTTGCCCAGTTCGAGACGCTCGAGCTTGAACAACCCTTTCAGATTATCGAATGTCCGCGCCCAAGTCCCTTGGTTCAAGTGAATCGTTCCAAGTGTCAAGTCTGTCAGTGCTGGAGCGCAAGCCTGAAGTGACCCGACCATGTGCCACTGCTGTGTGACAAGCTCTGCCAACTCCAGTCTTCGCAAGTGGGGGTGACCACCTGGTTCCAGAAGACTGCTCAGTTGGATGTCCAGCATACATTCGCTCCTGATATCAGAGATGCCCTTGGTGGTATGGCCAATGGTAAGGTCAGAAATTGAGACCGCAGACTTGACGATTCTCTCCAAAGGCTCAGTAAAAGGCCCGAGAACCCTTCCCAATTCTCGCCCGTTCCTACCAAAGTACGAATGACTATACTCCAGCTGTGTACGCCTCAGATCTCTAAGGTCCAATTTCTTCATCTCACCGAAAGCTGCGGGGTATGCTGAACTGGGTACTGTGTAGAGTGAACCCGCAAGGGATATAGCCGTCCTTGGGCCGCCATTATAGAAAAACCTCAGGTCAGGTCTGGTGATTGCTGGTGTTGCTGCGCTTATTACTTGTAGAGTAGCAGGCTTCACCGGTGAGGCTGCAAGCGCTTTAACAAGCAGTGTAAGAAGATAGGTTCCGTGGTCCCCATGAAATTTATATTCGCCATGGTAGATCTGATCTTCCACAGGGACCGCTGCTCCAAGCTCATACCTTTCCTCGAGTAGGCGATCAATATTGTCGATAGTCACAGTGTTGGCGTTCGGCAGGCTTGTGAAAGCCATGACTAAGATCCTTATGTCGGTGCCATCTTCTGTTAGCTTCTGCAGATCATCGGAGGTTTTCTTATAAGCCAGATACAGAGACCGATTACGGCCACGAAGATCGAACTTGTCGGGCTCACGTGGCTTATCCAAATAGAAAACCAACTCTTCGACGTATTGGCGGATGATAGGATGATTACTTATCCTTGCTAGCCTGTACAGGTCTTTCTTATCCATCCAGACGCGATGTTGTCGGAATCGACGTAGGCCTTCCGCCTTCAGAAGCCCGTTTTTAAGGACTCGGTAGGGAAGGTTCAATAGATCATCGTTAGACAGGTATTCGATAGTCTCTGCAAGAACCTCGCTTGGTAGCATTTCCAGGAGAAGTCTCGGTCGTCCCGGAGCTGGTGGATCATCTCCGGTGGAAGATGACTGTTCTAGAGGACCGTTGTTCATAATGGTGTATTTGTGAGGGATATTTGCTGACCGATTTCGTTAGGTATGTACTCTGCAGAAGATATTATAATGTCAGAACAAAGCTGTTCTCCATTAAATATGCCAAAAAAATTCGAACAAACTGAATGATCTTATGTCATGAAAAACTTATGAACAAGAGGTTTGTCTTACCTCTATGGAAGATACTGTCCGAATAAAACATTCAGCGATGACGAAAACACCTTAACAAAGTGTTATCTTCACCAATGACCATCGAAGAACAAAGAATTAAATCAGCGATACAAGGCCAACTAGCTACTTGTAAATTGACATATCTCTGGGTAAGAGTCATACGGTATCCTGAAGTTGTGTTATGCCATTAAAGTACGGTCACCGGTTGGCCTGGAATTAGACCATGTTATTGCTACCATCGAACTGTTAACAACACGTCCTATTGACGGATACGGTATACATTTAGACCGAGTATGTATCCGAGTCAATTTCCCGTAGGATTCAAAGAGACAAGGCTCCAGGAATTACCATCTTCATGCTTTCGAGTTGTCCAGTGTTTTTTTTTCATTTTACCTTAGGACTGACTCGCCTTAATATTGTTCCTTCGATGTATCCGCTCTTTCGTAAGAATCCTATCAGCAAAAACCTTCCTATCCTCGCGGCGACCTCCAACATAAACCAGATAGCCGCTTCTTACGACCCAACACACAGTGCAAAGAAACCGATTTCAGTCCTTCCTCCCGCACAGCCGCGCTAACGCATACCAGTCGTCCTCGAGTCCGCCTGCGTCAGTGTCCTGCATACTGTCACTTCGCAGCTTGACGGACAGATTCGACAAGAAGACCTTCCTGCCACAAAAGACCCATCAAGTGGCCAAAGCATAAAATCCAGTCTTCCCGAAAGAGGCCGACGCCATCAATGCTAAGGCTCCTCCGTATTACAATACGTGAGGTAGAACCACCACATCAGTGTTTCCCCACAGAAGAAGGTCACCACAGCCGCACCAACACCCCCCATCCATAACCGAAACCGCCCGACCAAGGTTACGAAATACCGAAACTAGAGAGTAGTATAGTACCTCAACAACTACAGCAGAAAATCTTCAAAGTCACCCCGGAAATCCCCTCATCAACCCCTTCCCCCCATAATGACCAATACCGCACGTCCCTCTTGTCCACACATCTCGTTTCCCAAACTCCCAAGGACCGCACCTCCCTTTTCCCGCTACCTTCCCTCCCACAACCCCCTCATCCCCATCTCCATCTCCATCTCCACCCACCCACCCACCCACCCCCTCAACCAAATCCCCATGGCATCACACAAATCCCCAAAGCAGAACCTCAGTAGTATTTACCTGGTAGACCTGGGGCTGAAGAAGGGCTTGGGAAATTGGGAAAGGCGATATTGTTGGACGGATGGGAGCTGTTGCTGTGGGTTGACTGTGAGACTTTTGGTGAGGGCGTGGGGAGGGGGTTGGGAAGGGGGTGGTGAGGATGAGAGAAGGTGAGAGGAGGTAGCTTCGATAGATAGTGTTAGGTGCGCCAGGAAGCAGGGATTTGGGAAAAGTCCAACGCCGAAAGATGCGATTGATTTTAGCTCGGAGATGCCTACACCCCTTAACTCCCACACCGAATTTTTAAACTCCATCGCATAAGCATAACTATCACCTCTCCCCTCTAATCCAATCGCTCATGACCACCGCACACACAAATTCTCATGTCCCACCCTACCCCTCATCATAAGCCTGCCTCGTCATCCCCTCCTTCCCCAACGTCAACTCCTTCACGCGGGTGGTTTCCGACAGAACTTCTAACCCACCGCCACCGATACCTTGAATGGTGCGGCCAGCGATTAGGACCATCATTTTTGGCGCAGCACCTGTGATGATTGAACCGGTCCCGAAGAAAACCATGCAGTAATTCAACACTTGTTTGCGCCCGAAGATGTCAGAGAAAATGGTGTGAACAGGTAGAGAGAGAACGCTGGTTAGGAGGAAACTTATGCCTGCCCAGAAGGATTATAGGGTTGTTGCGTGAAGTTCTTCTGCAATTACCTGCATTGTGCATATTTTATATCAGTATAGCTTCAAGATAGCCATATCATGTTCTTCCCCGACGTATCATACTTGCAGGTAAAGCGACTGAGAGAGTTGTTGCACCGAGTGTGCTCACAAACGCCACAATGGCGAGAGCTAGAAAGGCCATCACAAAACCAAAGCTTTTCCTTCTTGGCTTAGGCACTGTGGTATGCAATAATTTGTCATCTGTGAGTGTTCTTTGTTGAAAATTGGTAGATCACTGTCTCCCGCAACATGGCCGATTGTCCTAGCAATTCCCAATGCCCTGTGGAGCCCATCACGTGCATCAAGTAGTTGAGACAAGGCAGTAACCGAGCGGTTTTGTGGCTTCATCTCTATCCCATACAAGTCTGGTGGTGACGGACCCATCTTGCGCGACCTGGGTACTGTAGTCGTTATAGCGAGAGACGATTAATTGAAAGTAAAGAATGCGGAGTACATGGCATGGATCGAAGTTGCGAACCTGTACTTCGTGCTTCAGGCATGGGCACTTCAAAAGGCTTAGTACGCAATGATAAAGGTGATTTGCATCAGCATAATGATTTAGATGAAGTCGGCTTAGGGTTAAAAAGATGCTGATATCCAACGCCATTGATGACAGGTACGGAGTAATGACTTGAGAATAAGAAAAACTGCAATATTGGCACCATCTCAATGTCAGACATAACGAAAGAAACGACTAGTAACTCTACTCTGCTTAGCTACCACTGGATACGGTTGGGCGCAGAATAGCTACCCAAGAAGACGGACCAGATTTTTCGAAGCATAAAATATGGCGGCAAGCAGCAGTCAGCGGGGGCGTTTTCTGGAGGTCATACACCGTACGAATGGACCGCAGCGCGAACTCAACGGCATACCGGATTGACACGGTATTCGGGATGTCCCCGATGTCACGAAGCTGAGATTTGTTAGTCCTGGAACATGGGCAAAGCGTTGATGCTCAGTTTGTGTTGAATTTGTTGGTACATGAGGGTCAGAAGGAGTATGTGCATGTGCATGTATTGATTGAACTCTAGGAAGTAGGAACTACGAAGGGAGGAAGAAGGTGAAAACTCTGAGCCCCCTAGCGCCAGCCCTATAGGGCTCGGAGCGGAGATTACTAACCACAGGGGTAGCAGTACTAAGCATATCCCTTTAACCGCCACAAGGTCGGCCACCCCCTTTGATCAACAGCTAGGCCAAATTTGGTAGCAGCTTGACCAGATGGGGTACGGGTGCTTAATAAACCCCGCTGTCGCCGACTCGCCGAATCCAAATAAATGTTCGTATGCTTAGTCATTGGTGGGGTCCCCCTACTAGCATTGTACATCATAGGGGGTGGCCGACCTTGTGGCGGTTAAAGGGATACCCTCCTACGCTGTCACGTGATTGACTCAGAAGATGCTTGCATCAGTACACGGTACCTTGGATCAGCTTCAGCGAAGAAAAGCTTGAATATATTGCTCAGTTCTATCTAGGTAGAAAGGCTCAGACCGTGTTCTATTTGAATCCACAAAACGGCAAGAGGAAAAGTCTCCATCTGATCATGCGAATCGAAGTCTGCGGCTGAACTAGATAACTGCAGACCTATGGCGCTGCTCTAAAGTCCGGTTATCTGTGGTTACTTTACGAAATCGATTTCTTATACACTGGACTATCTTCGTCCAGTGCTTGGTACAAAGCATGGTGTTATCCGTGAGGTCGCGATACATTGGCATCCCTCTGGCCCTTGGCTTTGCAGCCCTCACCCTCCTCTTCCTCCGTCTGTCGCTAGGCAGAGATCCTCAACCCAATCCCAGCACACCAGATAAACCAGAAATACGACCACTTCCCATCTACAAGACAGACATAGAAACACCAAGTCCCTCTCCGCTCCCCGAATTCTTCCCTCTAGCCGCCAAGGCCAAGTCTCCCAATGACCTCCCTCCCGTTCCATCGTGGAATAGGCCCCCAACACCACATGTCGCAGAGACAACAAGACTGTTCATCGGCTTTACGAGGTTCTGGCCCTTACTGCAGCAGGTTATAGTCAGCTACATCACAGCAGGATGGCCTCCCGAAGATATTTACGTCGTCGAAAATACCGGCACAATGGACTCCAACAAGCACGGCCGTCTCACCCCCGAAAACCCCTTCTACCTGGACTACAATCGTCTCACTAAAATCCTTGGCGTTAATGTCATCACTACTCCTTCCCTTCAAACCTTTGCCCAGCTCCAAAATCTCTACCTTTCCGAGGCCATCAACAACAACCTCTCCTACTACTTCTGGGGCCACATGGACGTCGTTGCCCAGTCGCACGAAGACCAAGTCCCGTACAAGTCCCTTTACATGCGTGCCGTCGACGTGATCAGGGAAACGCAAGAGCCTGGTTACAAAAAGGACGATCAAGGTCGCGACCACAGATGGGCGATCCAGTTCTTCTCGTATGACTGGCTGGCCATGGTCAATACGGCCGCTTTCGTCGAGATCGGAGGCTGGGACACCATGATCGGGTACTACAGCACCGACTGCGATATGCACTCGCGGATCGCCATGGCCGGGCTGAAGGCGCCCATTGCGGACGCAGGACAGGTATTTGACGTGGGAACTTCAATGGACGACCTAGAGGTGCTGTACCGCCGCCGCCCGAAGAGCAGCGCCGCCCCCAGCAACACCAAGCGCGGGAATGGTACCGACGGCCCCAATGCCGCCTATTTTGCCAAAACCGAGGAAGACGAGTGCGGTAGCCAGCAATGGAAGGACCTGCAAGACCGCCTCGAGCAAATGGCGCAAGAGAAGCGCGATGATGTGTATAGGAATAGTTGGCAGAAGCGACAGAGTGGCGGCAAGGGGGAGCCGTTCTACTACGATCCGGCTGGGTTTGAGAAGGCGTTGCAAATGACGATTCATGTCGGCACGGAGGTCTATGAGGAGAAGTGGGGGCATCGCGGATGCAATTTGGGAGAGACAAAGCTGGGGCTAGGGGATATGTGGAGGGTGGAGCATGATTGGTAGGTCCTTCTTTCAGGTGAAATGAAAGAAGCGGGTGGCTAATAAGTGCGATCTAGGGAGTGAACATAGAGATACCCGTAACAAACCCCTGGGATGGAAAATCCAGCGACCGAACCAGTCAGATTAAGCGTCGACATTATTTATATATACTCCTTCATGGACATGATGGACTAGGCCATACCATGTATTCAGGCGCTAGAAAGGCCAGTTTCACACCGTCAATAGCCTTCGTTTTCTTCCTGTATTCTTAGCCAGACACACACCAATGTATATCTGCTCGTCACACCTATATCTAGCCGAGGAAACCCGATATCAGATCTTGATACAGAAAGAACAGATTTCGAGGGCAACGTTGGCTGCTACGTATAAAGCAAGCTCCCGATCATACTTCCCTCGCGACTCGTCCAAATCCTCGAGCTACTGTATATAGCATTACATGACGTATGCAGCTTTACCGAAAAGCGGGTTTTACGTCCCTAAGAACCGAAATCCAACATCCCCCTTCTGCAGGGAAAATCATCCTTGGCCCTAGCATACGTATAATCAAGCATCTCCCACTCCCCCACTTTCCTCTACCTCCCCTCTATTCCTCCCAAGGGCACCCCAAAACAACCAAAACAAACACATCCATCTCCATCTCCCCTCTCTCCCAGCCCGTTCGCCCCGTCCTGTCCTACCCAAACACACCAAAACCAACGCCAGTACTCCCTTTTAAAAAACCGCTGTCTATCCATCGATCATAAGCATCCCAAAATCCCTTAGATGCCCACTCCCAGAAAGAACAAACCTTCCGCCACCTCATGATACACCCGAAAAATTGGTGGTTCGGTCAACTCGTCCAACTCGTCATTGTTTCAATGCTTTCTATGCTTCATACCATCGCTGTTCGAAACCGCTCCTAGTTCCCGCATCCTCTAATCCATGCCCTTGGCCCACGGTAAGAAGGCGGGGATAACGCTTGGATACGTATCAAGAAAGGGGGGGGATGTGATGAGCTTGAGGATTTTAAAGAGATTGCTGCGCTTGTCGAGAGGGGGGAGTGGATGTCGAGAGGGATTATAGTGGGGGGTGATTGGGAGATGGAAGGATTGGGGATTCTGGACGAGAGGGGTAAATGTGTTATTGGGAAGGGGTTGGAATGGAGAGAATTTGTTTGGAAGGATGGTACGAGTGAATGTGGTGCAGGGGGTTGGATTTTCGGTGCGAGAGTGATATGTGTAGTAGATCTCGAGCAGGGGAGAAAAACAACCGACTAGATTATTTGCACGCCGGAGATTCTTTTCCAGCAAACACGCTACATGAAGGCTGAAAAGGATTCTTTACAATACTTGTCTTTTTCAAATTCGCATCCTCCCTTCCTCAAACCCCTCTTCCTATCACTTGCATGCTCCCTGTTGCAGGAACCCACATGTCTACTTCGTTGCCGTCGCATTTAGCTTAAGCTCAGTAATGTTCCCCTCATGCTCCATCATCTTATCAGCATTGACACGAGACTTCTCATAGTGCTCTTCGATATCGTCTTTTGTCCACACGGTTCCGCAGATGTGATCCCAAACGCTAGTCCATGGCTGCGAGAAGTTGAATTGCCGCCCCCATATATTAGTATCGTTGTTCCCCACAGCCTCCCCACCCCCCTAGGGCGTTTTCTGCAGCAGAGACATAACTTCACGCCCCAATTCTGATGATGGATATCATCATACGGTGCATTGTTCTCCGTCATAAAGTGAAGCGGGTCCCAGGGTATATTGAACCCGCTGTGGTCGTCTACGACTTTAAGACTGCTTGCGATGAAAAAGAAGATTCCTTAGCGGAGGTTGGGACGTGCAACTTAGTAGGCGAGGGTGGAGCCGACGGTGTCCATGAAGAAGCCTTCGAGGGGGTGGTTGTACTGGCCACCGAAGGCGTAGGGAGCGTAGAGGAAGTGGTGGCCGGAATGAATTTTCTCTTTGCGCCGGTTAGCATTATGTTTTCTTGTAGCAAGGTTTTGAGTTCGAAAGGTAAGAATCTTTACTGTAGAGATACTTGTTTTGGTGGAGCGCCTAGTGCATCCAGTATTCCCGAGAGTCAAGGAAGAGCATCGCTACTGCGTATTGGAAGCCAGGCACAATGAACTGGTACATAGCTTTCGCGAGAGTCATCTCCCATGACACAAACGCAGGAGCGATGATTTCCATGTGAGATGGCGTCAGATATGGCTGCACCAATGCCGGGTATCGTCTACCCGCTAATAGACCAGCAACGGTCGGAAACCCAGACTGAACGTTCTTCGCCATAGTGAGACCGTCAATACTAATCACCAAAAGCACGTAGGGAATAGCTCTCTGTGCCATCCTTATCTTCTGCGCCCAGGCCCTGATATCATACTCCTCGCCCCCAATGTACGTATCAGGTTCGAACCAAGCAATAACCCCGCTGAACACCGCCTGCGTTGCGTGCTGCAACAGTACATCTCTGATCACATCTCTCATAGACACACGGTTTCTTTTCCAGGAGTTCCGCTGGGGTGTGCAAACGGTATTGCTGGAAGAAACCCCATTCGTCGGCATAGTGGAAGAAGAGGGAGAATGCCCAGTAGGCTATAACGGGGGCGACGGCGATGAGGTATTTGTCTTTAATGAAAGGGAGGAGGGGGGCTTGACCGCCATCAAGAGTTAAGGTTCTCTTTCCACGAACAGCAAGCTACAGTGGCTACCAAAGCTACCAAAGCTCCTTTCATCTAAGTATATTGAGCAATTGTTCCCGCCTGAACGACTTGTTTGGTCTGTGTAAAAACAATGATTTCACTTGCGAAAGTAGCATCCGAAGGATTACCGCCTGAGATTTCCAATCAAGCATGGCATAGTTCCGCAAATATTCTGTCAGACGAAGATCGAGAAATTAGTTGAAGTAGTTGAACTACTATTCAGCTTACGATTTGTAGATTTACTCTACTTAGACGCAACGAGACGTTCGACCGACGGTGTCAGCTATCGGCCCACGGCGCAGAATTAGACGTCGTCTGATATTCAGGAAAATCCAGGAGCAAGAACTTTAACATTTCCGTTTTGACGAACGCTATTTAATAGAAGTCTTCGATTTCCCCTTCCGACTTCACGGTCAAGGGAACACTCGCCGACCCTTGCTTTCCCTCGCTCCTACATCTTCGTTTCCCGAAGCCTAGATGTTATATCGATACCCAGCAATAAGATTCAGCTCAATCTCTAAATCAATGCTTTGTACCAAATCCTCCGCCTGCACCCTACTGTGAAACCAAGCTCGCGTTGGATGTTGCTGAAAGCTGCTGTAAGCTTCTCGGTTTCTGAATCTGATGTTGTCACGCAAACAAGATATTAGTTAATTGTTAGTCCAGGAAGCACCAAAAAGCTAATTACTCACAAATACGTGAAGAAAAGTCTGTTCGACTCGGCCACACAATGGACTTCAAATCGCAGTACTCCCTCCAGCTCATTTTTAATGATGTTGCTGAAGTCATGAATGATTGGCATTAACTGATTTACGTGACACGCGTTAGGACAAAAACTTGGAGAAGATGAGGGAGAACATACGCTCTGTAATCTACCAGGATACACAGTCATTACGACCAGATACTCTATGTAACTTGATCCCACGTTGACTGACGGCAAAATGTAATTTGGTGCTGCGTTGGCTGAAGCTGAGCTCATTCTGGCATGGATGATGCTTAGCATACAACAGTTCAACAATAAAGAGGCCACTCTTTCTGCAAACAAATCGGTCTTATACCCTTCCAGAGTGTTTGCTCTCCCAAATTCATTACTCTGTCATTGTCACTGATAATATCTAGGTACCAAACACAAATAAGACGAGTGTGTGTTGTTTGATGGGAGGTGGCCAACACCTTGATCTATTACATCCTGGCTCGACGAATAAACTTATTTTAGTCCAGAACAGCTGGAAATGTGGGCTTCACACGAACGAGGACAGATCTAGATGCAACATCCGAATCCGATATCTTGAATCGCTCAGTACTATTCCAGATTGTATCGTCCCATTTATCCCCCTTCTTCGATCCATCCTGACGTGCCGTTTTCACCAATGGGACGATTGATACAACCTACAACCCATGCCACCATCTGCGAACCTTGAATTGTTTGCACCAAAGCTTCCTGCCTTATAGAGCGGTGCAGTTGAGAGAATCTTGGGCCATCCCGATATCTTCCGCTAGCGCTTAGCTCTTGGAAACTAATCATATGAAAGGGCCCAGTCATGTAACAGGTAACATCTACGGCATCAAGGGCTGATTTGCTCACGGGTCAAATAAGAAAAATCGTCTTGTCGAACATTTACGTCAGCCATAAATCATCTATTGCACGGGATCAAGCTCCTCAGCTTGCATATCCCGACTGAAATCTGCAAGGAGCTGGCGTAACTGTTTGAGACGACATATTAGGGTCTGAAGACTCAGCACGCGGGAGAGGAACGTACACTTTGTACTTGATTTGGGTTAGCAGTGAATATGATCAAGGTATCGAGCGTGTCCGATAATGCATCCCTCTACCGACTATTGGTGGTGTATGGTGGTAGGAATGAACATTTTTCATGTTGTAAGTCCGCCGTTCTTATATTCTTGCACTTTGGTCAATCGAGTCACGTTGTAAGTGCGTCATACGTACAACCATCGCAGCTTGCTCTTGTTTCAGGGATATCTTCGCTCGATCACGAAGATGGCAAAAACATGACAAGGCATCAAACGTATTGGGAAGAACAGCGAGTATAGGAACTTATTTTCTATCAAACCCTCACTTTAGAACAACAGCTTTGTCAGCCTACTTGAGAGATGTGTTTACTCCATCTGGAAAACAAGAATGGCGGGCTACGTTAGTAACCATGACCTGCATACAAATGAGACTGTTTGCTTTATACCGACATAGCGTTGCAACGATGTCGAACGACAGCACTCTCATAGCACGGAACGCAGGTGTGCGATTTCCAGTCATTCACATTGTCAACCCTAAATAAACTTTTTCCTCCACTGGTCTCATTTTGGCAACCATGTTCTGCCCTAATACAAGAATATTCTATATGCAGTGACTAGATAGTAATATAGCAAGAAACCCAAGTGGGTTATACCATTATAAAAGTGCATAAGACCATTGGATTAAGGTGGATGGGTCCCATGAATAGGTTGGATACTCGTGGCTTTGTAATCTCGAAAAGAAAGAACGGGATAAGGTAAAGGAGACGAAAAGAAACTTACAATCTGGGAAGGGACTTGACCTGGAATGCGGAGGTAGCTGTAGATCTGTTCCCGATCCCAAAGCTCGTGGCCATGCAAGGCATACCACTTGCAATCCATAATTCGTAAATCAGCTTCCTCTGTTTCAAAAGCCATATGATGACATATCATCTCAGCAAAGGCAGCAACTTGGATATCAGCACAACTCCAGCCTCCCACTCAGTCCTCATCCATCTCCTCAACGACCATTTTAAATGCTTCGACGTCATGGGCGAACCTACCCAAGAACAAGCCATCCGCCTCTCCCTTCAAATCCTTCCAAGTCCCCGGCCCCGCACTCCCTCCATAAAGGATCCTCACCTCCCCCTTCCTCCCCATCCCTTTTATCATATCCTTCAATTGCCTCATAACCGTCAGCACATGGTCCGCATTCGCCGGCTGCTTTGCTCCAATCGCCCATACGGGCTCGTAGGCAAATATCACGTCTACGTCCGGGCCCACTGCATTCAACACGCCTGCTACCTGCGGGCCACATTCTCTTATGGCGATCCCCACTCCCTCAGACACAATACTGCTCCTCCCCTTCTCCCCAATACACACCAACGGCACCAACTCGTTCCTCACTGCGGCCTTCGCCTTGGCCGCCACCATCTCATTACCCTCCCTAAATGGCTCTTCTCTCCTCTCCGCATGCCCAAGCTCCACTATCGTGCATCCCACCTGTTTCAACATCTTCGGACTAACTTCGCCTGTATGTGCACCGCTGTCGTCCCAATGGCAATTTTGGGCGCCCAGGAGAATTGATGATTTGGATAGGAGGGAAGAACAGGCCGGAAGGGCGGGGAAGGAAGGTATGAGGAAGAGGAGGTTGTGAGATTGTTGAATGAGGGAGGCAAGGGCGGTGGTGTAGGCCGTTGTCTGGGGGAGGTCGAAGTACATCTTTAGGGAGACGCCGAGAAGGCGTGGAGGGAGGGGAGATGGTAACGGAGCCATGACGCTTGATGGCGAGTAGTCAAGTGTGTCCGCGTTAGCAATTCAATCGATAACAATACAGAGCGCCTCAGCAGGTAGCTTGTCGATTTGGACACGCTGATGTCGATGCGGGACTTTTAGCCTAGCATGCCTATTCTATTAGAACTATTCTAGGGCTGCCCCGCCAACGCCATAGCCAGGCAGACCTTCCAAATCCAACCCCACCTTCGACAAGTTTTGTTTGTTCTCAGACATCCGTCTGACCATCCAAGATCTCATTCCAATTTTTCTCAAACCATTTAGTTCCTTGAATCAGAATACTTGCCATGTCATCTGAAGGTCTTCGTATTGCCGTAGGTGGCGATGAGGCTGGCTTCTCCTACAAGAACATCATCAAAGCGGACCTCGAAAAAGACCCTCGAGTCTCCAAAGTCATCGATGTCGGCGTCGTTCATAACGAAGACGAGACCGCCTACCCGCACGTCGCTGTGGACGCTGCCAAGCTGATTATATCTGGCGACGCCGACCGCGCCCTCCTGATTTGTGGTACGGGTCTCGGCGTCGCCATCAGCGCGAACAAGGTCCCTGGTATAAGAGCAGTGACGGCACATGATAGTTTCAGTGTCGAGAGATCCGTGCTGAGCAATAATGCGCAGGTATTGTGTATGGGGCAGAGGGTTGTGGGGATTGAATTGGCGAGAAGGCTGGCGAGGGAGTGGATGGGGTATACGTTTGATCCCGAGAGTGGGAGTGCGGCGAAGGTAAAGGTGATTAGTGAGTATGAAAAGAAGCATGCAAATGGTGAGGTTTGAGAGATGGGTGCTCGTTGTTGGGTATGAGACTGACCTTTGTGGTAGGTGTGAAATAAGAGGCTAGGGTGGCTTCGTTGTATGGAAAAAAGATTACAGCATTTCTGGAAGTTGTACATATGAGAAAAAGAAACCTGAGGTTAGTTACTATTGGATGCTTCTTCGATCTATGATGACAACCAGGGGACACGACGAAGATTGAAGTATCCTTTGACATAGTCCGTTCTCTGTCTGTCTTTTACCATGCTTGTTCTGATTTTAGCTCTTCTATAAGATAGTGTTTACTCTCATACTAGGCTCACTCGTGTTTGAAAGGCAGGCACAATGCTATCACGTGAACTATAATTCCCTATCTCGGGGTTATGGCAACGTCATTCTATCTCCGTCGTCTTCAATCTGGCACTTTCAATCCCATCAAAATGCGCTATAATTGTATCTCAAATACCGCAAAAGAAAAGGACCCGTTCCCAGCACAATGCTTCTCATAAGCAGTTCGCACCCAGCCCAGCGTCAACTAGATCACTAATGGGCCTCATTGGCTTCAAGAAATATGCAAATCGTTCTACCTCAACTGCGGCAAGCAAAATGGGTCGAGCCTTAGTCCTTTCGAGATCGGCAGGCTCGATCGCAGTCTCATCTAGGTCCAAGGACAGTCCGAACATTCCCTCGTGCAGATCTCTTTCAGCGACGCGGTTATGGCTACGCATAAAATACTAGCAATTCCATTTCATCACTAAGCTAGACTTGTAGAGGGTACACAACAGATTCGTCATCAAGATTTTCGACTCGCGTATCTGCATTTTCGCAAAGCTGCTCTCGTACTCGTGATGGCTTATTCAGGAATTCCGAATCCGAAGTTCAAGCCCTACCCGACGTTTAAATGCACTCATGATCCTGGGATAAAGATTTCCTTTCCGGCAAAGGAGACACTCGGTTCAAAGCATTTTCAGCCTATCGTTCGAATTTAGAGCCGAATCTCCGAACGAAGAATACGAACTCAGTCTCAGTCAAGAGAACGTCTTCAACCAGAATCAAGATGATTGAATCCATCACGATGGATATTGCTCGAAGTCAACATAGACAGAGTAATCAACATGGCAGCGGTCAGCAGTAAGTAAGCCAAGAACAGTAGATGCGTGCATGAACAGTGCTACATCGTATGTTCAGTAATATCTACATTTTATGTTTGTATGACACACCTCGGCCATGCACACGAACAAACCACAGAGCATATTAACCACGAAAGATGAAAAGGAAAGAGTTGGCAGACCGAAGGTATAAAGACCGTTCGCTTCGCCGTTGAAAGCACAACACATCGCACGTTATCTTCAACACTTTTCCAAATTCCCCATCTTTTAAAAAAAGCCAGAACCAGATTTTCTTAACCATGCAGCTCATCGCTATCTCCACGGTCCTCGCGACTTTAAGCCTGGGCGCTCTGGGCGCCGCCCTGCCCGAGGCCGCCAGTCTCAAGGCTCGAGCCAACGGCGGTGTCTATATGTGCACCGACGTAAACTTCTCAGGCCAATGCATCCATCTCTCCAATCCGTTTGGGGACTGTGGTATGTTTCCCTCTATTCAAACTCGCGACCCGACCGCGAAAATCCCAAGCCTGTTCAGTGTCTTTTCTAACCTTTAAACAGTCAACCTCGATTCAACTTACAATGATAAAGTCAGCGCTGTTGGGCCAGATAAGGGCAGTCTTTGCACCTTTAGCAAGTTTGTCGCCTTTGTAAAATTTGAGATTCGCAGTGGTACTGACTGAGAGCTGCGTTTCAGACTATGGATGCAGCGGAGCGGCCTACACTCTGGGATATCCCGGAGATTCAAACCTTTCCGACGGCGATGGGTCCTTCAACGACGCCATTAGCAGCTACTTCTGCAAAGCAGGATAGGCCTTGTGGACTGTGTACGGAAGGTGACGGTTGCACAGTAGGAGATGCATGAGGGTGGGATGGGAGTCGAAGAAATAATTAGAGACACCATGTATACCGGGAATTCAACATATCATTTTGCAAAATTCAGAACACATTTATTTGGGTGAAAGAGGCGTCAGTCATTACTTAAAGTATTTCATTGATTTCTTGTCTTAAAGCACATCCGTTTGGAATGTATTAAGTCTCGTAGAGTGAGCAAAGCAGTGCAGAAAGTCCGTAAACGATAATCGAGAGTCAGACAAGCCAGGTCAATTATCAGACTAAGTGACGATTTCGGTACGATAATTCAGTGTTGACCATGTTGATATGTGGCTTTGCATGACTCTACTTATCGCACAAGCTTTGCAATTGAAGTGAAGTCTAACGATGGTAGTAACTCGCGAAAGCGATGAGTCCATTTGTTGATCTGAACATGTTCATCGAGACTGGTTATTGTTAACTGGCGTTTTGCACTCTTTGATATGACATATCAGTGAAACGGGAAGCGAAGCGGGTAAAATTTCACTCTAAATCACTTTGCCACCTACTTTACCTTAGTATTTTCAAGCGTTCTATGAACCATCCTACCATGGATCTTGAAACCAGCAGAAAGCGGCGGAAAGCCAATTCGGGCCTTGTAGCAGACACCGATCCGCAGCTTGATGAAGATGCAAGTTCAAGTGAAACGCGGCTTGAAATTGATTCTACGAGGAGGTCTATCAGCCCTCCTGTGATGAGAAGACGCCAGCCAATCCAGAACTTCCCTGAGAAAAAGCACGATCATATTGTTACCGAATCATCTTCCACTCCCTCGTCTTCTTCTCTAGAAAAACCAGTTTCGTCTTCTACAATCAAGATGATACCTTCACCAGTACAGCTTAGTTCGGTTGATGAACTTCCTACCTCTAGTAACATTGATACTGTAAGCCTCAAGGATATCTTAGGCGATCCTCTCATCAAAGAATGCTGGCTCTTCAATTATCTCTTCGATGTCGATTTCGTAATGTGAGATATGACGCAACGATGGAGGATCTACATTCGAGATATCTAATGCATTCTTAGGGCTCAATTCGACGAAGATGTCCGAGATCTTGTTCAGGTGAAGATTGTCCACGGCTCGTGGAAGAGAGAAGATTCAAACAAGATACGTATTGATGTAAGTGATCTCGCACATCTTCAATCCTGAGCATCATGGCAGAGACATTGTACCTTTTCATATTCCTATTATTTATTATTCAAAGTGAGACAACACGAAGCCAGGAGCTTGGGGTCTGTAAGAACCTCGGGCGTCCGATCATCTGCATAGAACGTTCTGGTACACGATTAAGCTGTCTGATCTTCTGGGTTTAGGAAGCTGCAAATCGATACCCCAATGTCCGGGCCGTCACAGCTTACATGCCGGAGGCATATGGTACACATCATTCGAAAATGATCGTCATAACGCGCCATGATGATCAAGCTCAGTACGTTATTAGATGGAAATTCTTTATCTAGCGCTCTGCATCTTCAGCAGACTAAAATCTCGTCTAGAGTCGTCATAGTGACAGCCAACTTCATAACTCAGGACTGGAGGATGTGTCAAGCAGTGTGGAGGTCTCCCTTACTCCCAACGATGATTAGCTCGGCTTCGGCATCAGGTCTACCAGCCCTTGGCACCGGCGCAAGATTCAAACATGACCTATTAGCATATTTTCGCTCCTATGGGACAGGAAAAACCGCAAGCTTGGTGAACCAACTTCGAAATCATGACTTTACCAGTATCAAAGCTGCGCTGGTGGCAAGCGTACCTAGCAAAATTAATCTGCGGGCCTCGGATCCGGAGACGGAGGATCTGTGGGGCTGGCCTAGCTTGAAGAGGATCCTTAGGAGTTTCCCAACTCGTTCTAGCAAGTCCCACATCGTTGTACAGATCTCTTCTGTCGCCAGCGTCGGAGAGAAATGGCTGGCCAACACGTTTTTCGACGCTCTGTCTACTTCAACCGATTCTAAAACCAGGCCGGCTTTCTCGGTAATCTTTCCAACAGCAGACGAAATCCGGAGGTCTTTGGATGGCTATTCGGCAGGTAACTCTATTCACATGAAGACACAATCCGCAGCGCAAATCAAACAGCTCGATTACCTAAGACCATTGCTCTGCCATTGGGCGGGCGACGGTGTTAACCAAGACAATGCTACATTGTCTTCAACAGCCCCGGCCCGAGAAGCAGGTAGAAAACGAGCAGCGCCACATATCAAGACATATATACGCTTCACCGATGACTCCATGACGAATATTGACTGGGCTATGATGACATCAGCCAACTTATCTACGCAAGCATGGGGTGCAGCAACTAACGCATCTGGAGAGGTGAGAATTTGCAGCTATGAGATAGGGGTCATTGTCTGGCCGACTTTATGGGATGAAGGTATCACAAACAGTGTAGAGATGGTTCCAGTATTCAAGAAGGATACGCCAGACTTCGAAGACGGCAATCCCAACCCGATTGCGCAAGCAGCGGATTCAGAGTACGGGGGGATACAGGCTAATGATATGCGGGCCAAATCTAGCACAAAAACACGAGTTGGTTGGCGGATGCCGTATGATCTTCCACTGGTACCGTATGCAAAGGATGAGGTGCCTTGGTGTGCGACGGCACCTTGCGATGAGCCGGACTGGATGGGAAGAAGTTGGCCGGGGTTTGGATCTGGGTGATGTGGACATGCAGACGACAGATCAATTTTCACAAGCATTGAGCGTAAATCGATGCTAAGGATTTGTATTGACCCCCGGCCGTGCCCGTTTACTGCGAATAAAATACAGCTCTCCTAATTCACAAGTGTTCCGTCCCCCTCATGCATTTCAGTCTTCTTCGAATCCTCGAAGCGTTTACCCTACAAATCTATCCCTCGAAACCAAGCTTCTCCTTCAACTCTCCCACCAACTTGACATACTGCTTCTGGGCATCTGCGGAGGAGAGCTGGTCTTTTTCGGCGACGTCCTTCCATGCGTTGTATTTGGCCTTGCCCTGATTCCCATTTCAGCACCGTCCTCTCTGCAGTGCGTCTTACGTTGGCACCAAGATGGTAGTGCTTACTTTCAAATCAAACGCACCGGGCTTGTCCGCTTTGTCAAAGGATGGATCTTGGCAGCCTTGCTTGAAGAGGGCATAAAGCTAGATGATGGCCGTATTAGTATCAACCATGCGTATGACCGAAGCAATGGAAATACGGAGAGGCAGGCAGCCTCACCTTCAGGAGTTCGTCGTTGGTAGGCTTGGCCTTTAAGTTGCGGCTGTCCTTGATGGCTTGTTCAAAAGCGGGGGTTTTGGTGACCATGGTTGCAGTACTCGTCTTCTAAAATTGAGAATGATTTCTTTTTCGATGTCCTTTCAGGACTGAGATTGATCTATTATTTAATAGAGGGTTGCAGTGCGGTTGAGATCGTTCAACACGACTGGCGGGCACGGCGGGGCAGAAGTCGGCGAGCCGCGGGGTAAGCCATAGATTCTGCGCTAGCTACTGTAGGATGATGGAAGAGGCGGGGCTTAGAATATTCTAAATACAGCCCCACCCGTGACTTCAAACTCCCTCGGACGTGTCACAAATAAATCATCTCAACTTTCTCAACTTCCTCTTCCATCAAGTCTCCAACCGCTACTTATTGTCACACCACACCCTATACATCCGCGAGGACGAGAGGAACCGGCGCATTCCGAGCTCATCGCAGGGAGAAACCTGACCAAGTTCATCCCCTTCATCGCCGATCACTCCACCGGTGGTCTACTCCGCCTAGCTACTGGTTCGAGTATGCAGGTACCATCAACAACTCACAAGACCCCATTCGTTTGAACGGCAATACGAGATGGTACGCGGATCGTTGCCTTTATTTGAAACTAATGCTGGTAACAGTTGCGAGCCTGATCACAAGCACCGTGTGATTCTTTGTTCCTCGACCACGCGTACCTGCGATGATGGCAGCAGGCGGGAAAATGCCGCCGCAACTGTTACATCCAGAAAGCAGTTATTTCTATTTTGCTTTCGTCTCTAGCTGATGACTGTCGGTGATTGGTACAGCAATGGCATCCTTCGTGTTCTTGATCCCTTGCGTATGACGAGCTATTCCACAGGGAAAGTCCTTGGTATTCGTGTTTCATCTCGAGAAATTCCAATTCACTATATAAAAAGCGCATCTCCTCAGTTATAATCTCTCTCTACATCCTCCACTACCATCTCAATTCCCAAAAACTCCTTTTACCACTACAAACACCACTCTCAACTCCCACCTCTCCACCCCGACCAACCATGCACTTCACCCACCTTCTCCTCCTCCCGCTCCTCTCCATTCCCGCCCTCGCCTCTCCCCTCCTCCCCCGTTCAGTATGGACAATTCAATCCTTCACCCGCACCTGCGACGACGCAACCAATAACTGCGCCTACTCCTTCAAAATCAACACCAACGACGGCAGCGCCCCCACCGACTGCGCCTACGACGTTGTTGCACCACCGGGTGGCAAGGCCGAAACCCAGAGCTATAATAGTGTTGCGTGCGGGGCGTATATGATTGGGAGTACTTGGAGCGGGCAGTTTGGGCCTGGGCAGGGGTTTCAGACGCTGAGTGTTGTTACGGGAGGGTAAGTTTTCATCAAATGTCCCTTTATTTTCACCATCGGATATCATATCGTCTTACTAACTTATCAAACTCCACAAAGACAAATCATCTACCCCGCCTACAAAGACACCGAGCTCGTCAACGGCGCCGCCGTCTCCCCAGACAAGAGCTACAACCCGCAACCGCTTCCTCGAAACAAGTATGTCGCGCCTACTGCGCCGAACTAGGCGCGAGCCTAGAACAGGAGAAAGCTCGGCGGTAGAAGGACAGCAACCGAGTTACCGTGGTCAGGATTCAGGGAAATCCGTATCTCGATATAAAAGCCTGACTGTGTGATATTTCTTGTTTGAATTTGTGGTTAGAGATCCAAGGACAGGTGAAGATTCTTTTCTAAAAAAAAAAAATGAGGTTCGAATTAATAATTCTTTCTTTTAAGCTACAAGTACATCAAACAAACCATTCTTTCACCCATGGAATCCCGTACCCATGTTCAATCATTGTTAAAAGTCGCAAAAACACTTCCACATCCTTCATCCACCTTCCCACCTCCCCGAGATCTCCACAGACGTAGAAAACCCGTGTCCGACCTCAAAGAATTCATATCACAATCCTTGAGTAAACACAATCCAACTTACCCTACGCTAGGAGGTCGAGAGGGGGAGTGGAGAGGGAAGGGGAGACGGGGTTTACATGTGAATGAGATGGGATCTACCAATATTTATTCATTGGTCTAACTGTCGACCCCCCAAAACCAGATAGCCAGACTTATAACTCGCCTTCACCACCCCCTTCCCACTTCGCCTTACCATCGCTTTGCTTCTTTTCCAAGTATCAGCTTCCCTGGTGTATCTTGTTTTTGACTCTATTGGCGACTTCCTTCCTCAGAAAGCCGCCCTCGTCTCTGCTGATTTACTTCCTTACCAAGGCCTTTATTGTTTTCTTTATCTGTCCGTTCATTTACCTTTCTGTTTTTCACCATCTTCTTTAACCTTCCTCTTTTCCACACTTGTGGACGTTGAGAGGGTGGTATGAAGCAGCGTTGGCTGTTGTTGTTGTTGTTGACCGGGGGTTGGAAGGGTTCTGGTTTTGTTGGATGATGGATAGGCGGTGTCACCAGAGATGATGCAGGGGATAATGGCAATGCACAAATCATGGTTGTCCGATTGCGCCAATACACGAGTATGCGGTCGTGGAGTCTGCTGATTTCAGGAATGAACCTGGCGTTAAAGCCACGCACGTTAGGATCTCTCTTCAGGCCATACATTGGGAGCACTGGCCTCAAAGCTGCTATTGGTGTTGTTACTATTCATTCCCAAACAGCACTGTTACCCTGACTTCATTCTCTGCATCTAGACCACGCTATTGCCTTAGTTAAGTCCTTATCCAACCATTGCAACGGCCTTTGGGGTTCAAGCCCTTTACATGCAGAAGACTGTTTTCGTGTCATGATGAATAGATGCCCTGAGTCTGTTCCTGTTCCGATTGCAGGGTAGTGACGGTACACTTGGATTTCGTTGGCTTCCTTGAGTTCAAGCCATCTCCGAAAACTGTTCCTAAAGACCTGTTATAAGGTTTCAAGCTTCAGCTGTAAATGAACCACTCTCGTCAGAGGCTTCCTTGAAGCTTGTCAAATGGCTCGCATCCCTATGTCCGTTCATTCCCGGTCACGAATGCAGCTCCCTGTCGATGGGTTAAAGCGATGGGCGGTGTGGCAGCGGTTAGCTGAATGGTTTCCCGAGGTGCTTCAGAAGCACCAATGGTCGTTGATACCGTATGTACTACATACGTTCGTTATTCATTAGATACAGTATTTCGTAGGTGCAAAAGCCTTCCCCGCATTTAGAATGTCCCAGTACATAGATGTACAGATGCAGTCTTAGTCTGGCATCGGGACGGACTTATTCCTCCTTTCGGGGGGTTGGAGTCTCTCAGTCTCTCAGCTCTGTGGATGAGAGGTGTTCCCGCTCATCTATTCGTGGACGCACTGTCGAGCATTTGGCTTGTTCAGGGTTAGTGCGTGCGCAAGAGAATCAGCTGCAATCGTCCCACCACTTGCCGGTGACCTGTCACACGCATCAAACTTCAAAAGACTACCCACTCATCGCTCTTTGACTACCTACCTATTACACCATGACCTCATTGTATTGCGATACTTGGACCATTACGGGCCGGTCCTGTCTCTCATCGTTCCTTGCGGAGCACCATCCTTTTCGAGTCTCTGGGCAGACTTGCACAAGTTAGAGTACTTTGGCCCTCAGGGAAGTCAGCAAGATGATTCGTCGCCACCAGGCCCCCAAGCTGTCGGCGAACAGGCCTGCCAATGCCCAAGCCACTCTCCGAAGAACTCCATCCTCCTCTTTGTCTCTCTGTTTTGTATTGCCTCGGTCCTTCTACGTCTCCACATCGCCTAGCTTATGGCGTGGGGAATTGTTGCTAGTGGGGGCCATATATAACACTTCTTAAGATCTTGACTTGAGGCAAACGGCTTTATCTCCCCCAGGTCCCGTTCAAGTTCAATACGTTCCAAAGTTCTGCACTTATCCTCGTACACAGTCAAGAACAACCATGAAGGTCTCTCAATTAGCTTTCGGCCTACTGGCTGTTCCCATGACGGGTGTTGTCGCCTTTCCAGCTATCATGTATGAGGCCGCGGCCAAAGCGGCTGAATCTCAGACGAAGGAAAAGAGATGTCCATATGCCGATGCTCAGGTCAAGGAGGAGAGAGGCTGTCCGTTTGCTGAAACGAATGACAAGGCCAAAAGGGTCAACGGCATTGCCCCAGGGTTCAACGCTGCTGCACAACACATAGATACAACTGGCGCCCACGCCTTTGTCCCACCCTCGGCAACAGACCTGCGCGGTCCATGCCCTGGACTGAATGCCTTGGCAAATCACAACTACCTACCTCACGATGGCTGGGCGTCGATTACCCAATTCGTTAAGGCGACCAACTCTGGTATACCACATAGTCTTCTACTCGATTACCATATGAATGCTTACTTAGAAAACAGTTTATGGCATGGGCCTTGACCTGGCCGGGTTCCTCGCGACATATGGTTCAGTCTTTGACGGCAATGGACTTGCATGGTCCATTGGCGGAGTAGACAACAACCTTCTTGAGGTCGGACCTTTGAATGGCTTGCTCGGCACTCCGGGGGGCATCACCAACTCTCACAACAAATATGAGAGCGACTCGTCGCCAGTGAAGGGAGACCTTTATCAGGTGTAAGAGGTCAAACTTGATGAACCAGTCAAGACTAGCTCTAACACCCTTTTCACAGCGGCAATGACTACTTGAACCAAATGTCTCAATTCACGGAACTCTACAATCTCCAGCCCAACGCAGCAACTGCAAACTACGACCTTGACGTACTCCTCCAATTCCGCAAATCCCGTTACCAGCAGTCGATCTCGCAGAACCCCTACTTCTTCTACGGGCCCTTCACCGGCATACTCGTCTCCCAAGCCGCCTTCACCTTCATTTACCGCTTCATGGGCAACAAATCCGCCGAAAACCCCGAGGGCGTCCTCAACCAAGAAGTGCTAAAGAGCTTCTTCGCCGTCACCGGCGAGCCTGGAAGCTTCACCTACAATCCAGGGTATGAGCGTATCCCCGACGACTGGTACAAGCGCGCCATCGGCGACGAGTACACTATCCCCTATTTCAACGCTGACCTCCTCTACTACGCCTCCAAATTCCCCGAGATCCTCAGCATCGGCGGCAACACCGGCACAACAAACTCCTTTACCGGTCTCGACATTAGCAATCTCACCGGTGGGGTCTACAACGCCCAAACGCTCACACAAGGCAATAATCTGCAGTGTTTCGTGTATCAATTCCTCGCACAGGCGAGCCCGGATTTGCTCAACGGGATCTGGTTGAATCCGACTTCGGCGCTTTCGAAATTGAGTGGAATACTTTCGTCCTTGACGTCGACGCTGGCGTGTCCGCAATTGAAGAGTGTGGATCTGGCGCAGTTTAACCAGTACCCTGGGTACACTAGGAAATGAATGGTTTTCTGCGGCGGTTTGTAGGTCCTGATCTCTTTCTAGTGTGTCCCTGTACATTCAAATCGGAAGCGGTTTACTGGCGACGATGACGGTACTAGGAACGAGGACGGGGACCCGTGATCCTTACACCTCCATTGATGATGGGCAAATTGTTTCTAACGTACTCGGATGAACAATGAAACCCCAGGATCACTACCGCTATCAGTCTCCTCCGTAATTCCCCCAATAACCCGTCCAGCCACTCAGCCTCTACAACCATCTCCTCACCTCCTCACCAAACTCCTCAGTACCCCTACCTGCACCCCTCCTCCATCCTCCATCCTCCATCCTCCATCCCCAAAGTACATCCATCCCTCAAAACCCCCTCCAGTTGTCATTCATCATCATCCTCATTCTCACTCTCATTCTCATCATTAGTAGTATCAATAGCGCTGGTATCATCATTCTCATCACCATCATCATCCTCATCCTCATCCTCATCCTCATCCTCATCCTCATCCTCATCCCCCCTAGCATAAATATTACCACTTCCATCAAACCACCCACCCCAAAAAAAACTCACTCAAACACCGAGT
>JAABVA010000136.1_pt1 | contig 93659 bp, 93 predicted proteins | sample 5560331 | NCBI WGS metagenome assembly JAABVA01 (sample SAMN12812661, study PRJNA571458) | rock metagenome | isolation source: Antarctica rocks | place: Antarctica: Victoria Land, Mt New Zealand sud | collected 2016-01-07
TACCACCACCGGCCCCACTCGAGGCTGGCCTACAAAACCCCGCGCGAAGTCGCCGCCACCTGGCAGAATCCCGACGACCACCTAACACCCGCGGCCTGAACTGACAACACCGACAGGGACCAGGCCATCTTCGACTACATCGAGCTGTTTTACAACACCCACCGCAGACACTCAACGCTCGGGATGCTCGCTCCCGACGAGTTCGAGAAACGACGCGAGCGCCAGCTAACTGAGAAGATCAACACCTAACCCCGCGTGTCCACCGAAGCGAGGGAACTCCAGCCGAGGCCCTGGCGCCGCTGGGTGCGGCGCAGCAGCGCGGCCACGCGCGCCCGGCGGAGCTCGGGGTATTCGAAGGGCTTGACCACGTAGTCGTCGCAGCCCCGTTCCCAGCCGCGCATGCGCTCGAGCCCGCCGTCGCGGCCGCTCACGATCAGCAGCGGCAGCTCTGAATCGACCCGGCCGGCGATCCCGTCCGCCGTGCGGACGTGGCGCACGAGCTCGAGTCCGTCGCGGTCGGGCAGCCCAAGGTCGACGAGCGCGAGATCCGGAGATTTCGTCTCGAGCGGGCGCAGCGCGTCGCTCACGCAGTCGGCGGTGAGCAGCTCGTAGCCGTCGGCGGTGAGGTTGTCGGCCAGGAAGGTGCGGGTGGCCGGGTCGTCCTCGACGAGGAGGATCGTCGCTCGTTCGTCGTCCATGACCGCCTAAAGGCCGCGGGCGCCGCGAACTCGCCCCCTCCCCGCCTGCAAGTTCTCCTGCAGCGCTCGGAGAGAGGCAGGAAGCGAGCCTAAGATGCCGACGGCCCGGCCCCGGTCGGACCTCCTTCCCATGACCCCGCGCGGCAACTACTCCTCCGGTGATGACTTCGTGCTCGAGTACGGGGAGCTCCGCTTCACCTTCAACGAGCGCGACTTCTCCGAGCGCTGCGAGCAGGCGGCGATCAAGCTCGGGTTTGTGGGGGGACGGCTCGAGAGCCCCGAGGCCGAGGACCTCGTGAACCTCGCGGTCAACGGCGAGGTCTGCGATCCCGCCTCCGAGCTCGGCGAGCACGTCAACGAGTGCTGGCCCGAGCTCGTCGGTCCGGCGGAGCGCTCGCTCGTGCACTGGCTGCGGCGGCTGGTCTTCCGCGGCGCGTGGCTCGACCAACGGGTCAAGGAGAACGAGCTCGACGTCGCTTGGCTGCCGGAGTCGGGCACGTTCGCCTACGTGCAACCCGACCGCGACGGCGAGGCGATCGAGCTCGCCTCCGAGCCCTCCTGGAACCGCGTGGCCTACACGCCGCGCTGAGCGCCTGCGGCGCCCGCCGCTCCTACGAGCTCGACTCCCGCGGCACCTCCCCCCGCCACGCGCCGCTCTCCGAGCCGCGGCTCTCGATCATTTCCTTGAAGCGCTCGAGGTCGGCCTTGACCCGCCGCTCGGCCACTCCGAGCGCGTCTCCCGCCTTCTCGACGATGCCTTCGGGCTCGTAGTCCATCTGGAGCATCACCCGGGTCCGGTCTTCCTCGATCTGGTGGAAGGTCACCACGCCCGCGTTCGGGCTGCCGTCCGTGCTCGACCAGGCCACGCGCTCGTCGGGGAGCTGCTCGGTGATCTTGGCCTGAAAGGACTTCTCGCGGCCGCCGACCTTGGTGGTCCACTCCGTGGTGGTGTCGTCAAGCTGGCGAACCCGCTCGACGCCCTCCATGAACTGAGGGAACTCCTCGAACTGAGTCCACTGGTTGTAGGCGGTGCGCACGGGGACGTGCACCTCGACGGACTGCTCGATGTTGGCCACGGGAGCTCCTCTCGGATCGTTTGTCGCATCGGGGGATGCCCGCTAGCCCCCTCGCCAAACATCGTGTGTGGCTTGGTTCAACGCTTTGTGTACAAGCGCGCTCGCTCAGTCCGCGGCCTCGGCGCGCGCGTTGGCGATCGCCTCGGCGCCGGCCTCGCCGACCAGTAGCTCGGGGCGGATCGTCCCGCTTGCGGTCAGGTCGAGGGCGGGGAAGCGGCGCGTGCCGGCGAGCTCGGCGTCGAGCGCGATTACGGTGCTCTCTCCGCCCAGGGGCTCGGGCGCCGTGGCCACGATCGTCAACGACCCGCCGTCGGCGATGCTCCTCGCGGCGGCGAGCGCCTTGCGCGCGGCGGCGAGGGGCAGGTGGGCGAGGGTGTCGATGAGGAGCACCGCGTCGCCGCCGCGCGCGGCCACGCGCCGGGCCGGCTCGAGGACGCGCTCGAGCGCCTGGCCCTGCGCGTCGGGCGAGGCGGCGAAGGAGATCGCCGCCATCGGCTCGACGCCCTCGGGCGCCCAGTCCGCGAGCTCCTCGGGGCGCACTCCGACGAGGGCGACGGAGAGCTCGAGCCCCTGCTGCTCGGAGAGCGCCCGGGCGATGCGGCGCAACGCCTCGGTCTTGCCCGCCCGCGAGGGGCCGACGATGAGCACCCGCGAGCCCTTGCCGAACGGGGTGAGCCACTCGATCGCCTTGACCGTCGGGTCCTCGGAGCCCAGCGCGAGGCGCTCGTCGGCAAACGCGGCGGGAAGGTCGTCGAAGCGCGGGCCTTCGGCCACCTCGTCGGCCGGGGCGCCGTTGATCGTATCGACGCGGACGAGCGAGGCGTAGCGCTCCGAGCGCCGCGGCGACCTGACGGGCCCGGAGACCTCGTCGCCGGAGACGAGCTCGCAACGGCGGATCTGGGCCGCGGAAACGTAGACGTCCTCGTCGGAGGGATCCGGCGGCGATACCCGCACGAAGCCCGACCCGTTGGCCAGCAGCTCGACGGTGCCCTTCACGGCGCGCTCCTCCGAGGCCTCCGCAGGAGCGGATTCGCCTCCCGCCTCCTCGGCGCCGCGGCTGCGTCCCCGGCCACCCCGTCCGCCGCGGGAGCGCCCGCGCGCGGGCGTCGGCTCGGAGGCATCGTCCGCCGCAGGGGCCTCCTCGGTGTCCTCGGTGCCCGAGGCGCCGGTCTCGACAGGTGCTTCGGAGTCTGCGCCGGTCGGGCGCCGGCGCCGGCCTCCGCGCCGGCGGGGGCGGCGCGGCTCCTCCTCCCCGCTCACCTCGGCGGAGGAGGCGGAGCCGGCTTCGGAGGAGCCGCCCTGGCGGGTGAGGATCGCGTCGATGAGCTCCTCCTTGCGCAGGCGGCGAAAGCCGTCCATGCCGAGCTCAGAGGCGATGAGGTGCAGATCGGCGAGCGGGCTGGCGGCCAGCTCGGAGCGATCGAGTACGGACATGAGGACCTCCGGAGTGGGAATGAGTGGTCGGTCGGCGCCCGGCCGCGTTGGAATCAGCGGCCGGCAACCATGGCCTCGAGGAGCTCGAGGCCGGCGAGCCGACTCTACCGCGCCGCGCGGGCGAAAGGGCGCAGCCTCTCCGGCGCCGTCCGCGCCGGCTCAGGCGAGGAGCGCCGAGCCGGCGACCTCGAGGAGCGCGTCTTCGTCCGGCGGCGGGGGCGCCCCGAGCGCCGCCCGCTCCTCGTCGCCGCCCCAGTTGAAGAACGCGAGATCGAGCGCTTCGAGCGGCACCTCGCACGCTTCGGCGAGCGCGGCGGCGCGACGCTCGAGCAGCAGCTTGTCGGCGATGCCGAACACGCGCTTGGCCGCCACGGAGACGGGATCGTCGCCGCCCAGGAAGAGCTCGCCCGCGCGCACGTCGTAGCGCCCGAGGCGGCCCAGCGTCACGAGCAGGTCGAAGCGCGCGCCGCGATGCAGCCCCGGCAGCGCGAGTCGCTCGAAGACCCGGGAGAACCGCCGCTCGGCGCTCCACGACGGCTCGCCCGCGAACGCCGCGGCCTGTCCGCCGGCGCGCGCGGCCCACGCGCGGTAGGTCGAAGGGGTCTGCACGCCGCGGTCGGGCTCGTGAGCGGCGCGGGGACCGAGCGCCACGCCCGCGAGCTCGGGCGCCTCGTCGCTCGCCCAGGGCACCCGCGCAGCGCGCACGCTCGCGAAGGGATCCTCGCCGCGGAGGGGCGAGAGGTAGGCGATGAGAAAGGCGAGCCAGGTCGCCTCCTCGACGTCGGGCTCGCTTGCCACCTCGGCGTAGAGACCCGGCGGCGCCGCGGCGAGCACGCCCAGGCGACCGGCGGAGAACGCGATCTCCTCGGCCAGCCGGCGCGCCGCCGTGCTCGACTTGAGCCCCGGCACCAGCCCATTCGCGTAGCCGTCGTCGGCCGCCCGGGGCGCATGGCGCACGCGGAGGTCTCCCGGGCGCGGCCGTCCACCGCGGGCCGAGCGCCGCGCGGGCGCTGCGCGCTTGGAAGCCGAGCTCCTCGCCGGGGCCGGCGCCGGCGCCTGCGCCGTCGCCTGCTCGCGCGCGCAGATCGGGCAGTTCTGCACGAAGCGGTTGTGGCGGCAGAACGTCGGCACCGGAGGCTCGGAGTGTACGGGCCGGCTCCGGAGTCCCAACGCGCCACGTTCGCGCTGAAATCGGGCATTTTGCAGGCGCTCGCCCCGGCGCTACGGTGCGAGCGAGAGACGCGTCCCGGAACGGATCCCGCTCGCCGTCTCGAGACCCAGCGATGAGCTCCCAGCCACCCCGCCCGAGCGAGACGCCGGGAGCGCACGGCGAGGAGCGACGGGCCCGCGAGGCGCTGATCCGGGCGGAGGCCCGCTTTCGCGGCCTCGTCGAGCTCTCGCCCGACGTATTGGTGGGCGGCACGCCGAGTGGACGGATCACCTTGGCCAACGCCGCGGTGCACGAGCTCTTCGGCTACCGCGCCGACGAGCTCATCGGCCGGCACGTCGAGCTGCTGTGGCCCGAGCGCCTGCAGGCGCGTTACCGCGAGATCCTCGGCGGAATTCTCCACGACCGGCCGACCGAGGGCCCCAGCCTTCGCGGCGAGTACGTCCTGCGCCGGCGCGACGGCTCGGAGTTCCTCGCGCAGGTCTCCTCGCGCTGGGTCGACACCGAGGAGGGTCCCATCTCGATCTCGGCCCTGCGCGACGTGAGCGACCGCGATCGCCTCGAGAAGCTCCTGCGCTCCCACGCCGACCGTGACTCGCTCACCGGCCTGCTCGGCCGCCGACGCTTCGAGGAGGAGCTCACCGCCGAGCTCGCGCGCGCCGAGCGGTACGGCCACTCGGGCGCGCTCCTGGCGATGGACGTCGACCAGTTCAAGTCGATCAACGACTCGCTCGGCCACCGCGCTGGCGACGATCTCCTCCGCGCCGTCGCCGATCGCCTGCGCGGCCGTCTGCGCGAGAGCGACGTCCTCGGACGCCTCGGCGGCGACGAGTTCAGCGCCCTGCTGCCCGAGGCCTCGCTCCCCGAGGCCCGTGCGGTCGCCGAGGGGCTGCTGCGCGCCCTGCACGCCGAGCACTTCACGCTCGCGGGGCAGTCGCTCCCGGTCACGGCGAGCATCGGGATCACGGCGTTCGGGCAGCGCAACGTCTCCGCCGAGGCGCTCCTGATGGAGGCCGACATGGCCATGTACGAGGCCAAGGAGACCGGGCGCGACCGCTCGGCCCTCTACGCGGGAGGCGGCCGCGCGCGCATGGAGGTGCGGCTCGGATGGGCGGAGCGGATCCGGCGCGCGCTCGACGAGGATGGGTTCACCGTTCATGCGCAGCCCATCCTCGACCTCTCCGCGGGCGCGGTGACCCGCTACGAGCTCCTGCTGCGCCTCGCCGACGCGACGGGTGCCCTGGCCGGCCGGCCCTCTTCCTGCCTATCGCCGAGCGCTTCGACCTCCTGCGCGCGATCGACCTATGGATCACCCGCCGGGCGATCTCCCTCCTCGCCGGTCGCGGCCCGGGAGGCGCGCTCCTCCTTCAGGTGAACCTCTCCGGTCTCACGGTCGGCGACGAGGGCTTCGTGGAGCTCATCGAGCGAGAGTGCATGGCTGCCGGCGTCGCGCCTGCCGATCTCACCTTCGAGATCACGGAGACCGCGGCGATCACCAACCTCGACGACGCGCGCCGCTTCGCGAGCGCTCTGCGCGCCCTCGGCTGCGGCGTGGCCCTCGACGACTTCGGCCGCGGCTTCAGCTCCGTCTACTACCTGCGCCACCTTCCGATCGACCTCGTCAAGATCGACGGCGAGTTCATCAGCGACCTGGCGCGCGAACCCTCCGACCAGCTCGTGGTCCGCTCCATGGTGGAGATGGCGCACGGTCTCGGGCTGCGGGTGCTCGCGGAGTTCGTGGGGGACGAGGAGACGCTCGCGCTGCTGCGCTCCTACGGCGTGGACTTCGCCCAGGGCCACCACCTCGGGATGCCCAAACCGGTCGACGAGCTCTTCGGCGCCTGACGGTCGCCGCGGCGCTCAAGTTCTCAGGCCGCCAGGGCGGAGTCGCTTCGCTCGACGCGCGGGGGAACGGAGAGCCGGAACCCGCACTCCTGCGCGCGCCGCGCGCCGCGCTGCATCTCCTTGCCGAGGTCGTGGAGGTAGTTGTCGAAGTCCACCTGCATCGTGTGGCGCTTGGAGGCCACGTAGCGCTTGAACATCGCCTTGCGCTCCTTGTCCATGTCGGCACGGAGCTCCCGGGCGGAGGGCAGCGCGTACTCGCCGCGCAGGTAGGCCGCCACCCACCTGCCTTGCGCCTCCGCGAGCGGCATGATCGCCCCGAGCGGTTGAAGCAACCCGATGAGGAACACGTTGTTCATCTCGGGGTGGAAGACCCGGCGAAACAGCGGGAGGTCGTTGTCGGGAGCGGAGATCAGCTCCGCGTCGAAGAACGGGAAGCTCACCTGGTAGCCCGTGCAGTAGACGACGACGTCGGCCTTCTCCACCGAGCCATCGGCGAAGCGCACCGAGTCGCCCTCGAGGGCGACGATGTTCGGCTTCCACTCGAGCTCGCCGTGAGCCATCCGGTTCAGGAAGTCGGCGGAGATCGTCGGGTGCGCCTCTCCCAGCTTGTGGTCGGGCACCGGAAGTCCGTAGTCCTCCACCCGGCCGACGCCGACCTTGTACAACGTCTCGAGGATCGCGCGGCGAAACGCCCAGGGCAGGAGCGGCGTGAGAGCGTTCACGCCGATCTGGTCCAGCGGCCGCCCGAACAGGTACTTGGGCAGGATGTAAGCGCCGCGGCGGGAGGAGAGGAAGGTCCTCTCGGCCACGAAGCTCGACTCCGTGGCGATGTCCATCGCCGAGTTGCCCATGCCGAGCACGACGACGCGCTTGCCGCGGAAGCGCTCGTTGTCGAGGTAGAAGTGGGCGTGCATCTGCTCCCCCGCGAAGGTGTCCGCGCCGGGAAACGCGGGCTCGGGCCAGCGGGGGTTCCAGTGGTGCCCGTTGGCGACGAGCAGCGCGTCATAGGAACGCGACTCGCCACTCTCGAGCGTGAGCGTCCAGGTGCCGTCGGGCATGCGCGCGGCGTGCTCGACGCCGGTCTCGAAGAGGATCCGATCGCGAAAGCCGAAGTGGTCGACGTAGTCGTTGAAGTACTCCGCGATGTGGGTGTGATGCGGGAAGTCCGGATAGGACTTCGGCATGGGGAAGTCGGAGTACTCCATGCGCTCACGAGAGGTGTTGATGTGCAGCGAGCGGTAGGCGGAGGACATCTCGTTCTTGTTGGCAAAGACCCAGTTGCCGCCGACCCGGTCGCTCTTCTCGACGCAGTCGAAGGGGATGCCGCGCTCGTGCAGCGCCTTGGCGGCGGCGATGCCGGAGGAGCCGGCCCCGATGACGCAGACGGTGGGAAGCTGGTTCATGGGTCTCCTCGCTCGGGGTGGGGGCGCACCGTAGGAAGAGGCTACGCCGCTGTCAACTTCTGTCGAGGCCGCGTCAGTTCTCACCCTCGCGCCCGTTTCCTCTAGCGTCCAGTGCTCTCTATGAATGGACTGCCATGAGCCATCTCGGGCCGAGGGCTGCGTCGCACCGCCGTGGCGCTCGGCATGGGCGCCGCGCTGAGCGGAGCGAGCGCCGCCCTCGCCGCCACTCCCATCGGCGACGGGCACTACCACGGGTCGGCCTCGAACGGCGGAGCCGTCGATGAGCAGGTCGTCTCCGAGGGCGCCCGGGTCCGCTGGACCGTCTCCTACGGACGCACGCGCAACTGCCGGCCTTCGGGCTTCGTGTCCGGGTCGGGCAAGACCTTCGACCGGCGCGCCGGGGCGCGCGTGCAGCGCGACGGCCGCTATCGAGAGGCCGTCTCCACCTCTGAGCCGGTCAGGTTCAACGGCCACCCCGGGTATCGGGTACGGGTGCGGGCGAGCTTCAGCGGGCGCTTCGTGAACATCGTGACCGCCCGCGGACGCCTCGACCAGCGCGCGACGTTCTTCCGGCCCGACGGCTCGGTGCTCGCCGCCTGCGTGCGCCACATCACCTACACCGCGACCCTGCCCTGAGGATCCGGGCGGCGCTCGCCGTCCTCTCAGCGGGCGAGCGCCGCGAACTCGCGCTCGAAGTAGACGAGGGCCGCGCCCTCTCCGCTCTGCGCCCGCTCGACCTCGCCGAGGAGGATGGAGTGATCGCCGCCCGGGCGCACGTCGGTAGTGCGGCACTCGAGCACCGCGAGCGCGCCGCTCACCACGCGAAGCCCGGAGTGCGCGCGCTCGAACCCGCCGAGGATGAACTTGTCCGGGCGCCCGGTGGCAAAGCGCGCGGCGAGATCCTCGTGCTCGGGGCGCAGGACGGAGACCGCGAAGCGCTCGCACTCGGCGAAGGCGAGCGTGGAGCTCGCGGCCACTGCGAGGCAGGCAAGCACGAGCGGCGGGTCCTCCGAGACCGCGGAGAACGCGGTCGCGGTCATCCCCCAGTCGCTTCCCGTCTCGTCGCGGGTAGTGAGGATCGTCACCCCGGTGGCGAAGCGCCCGAGGGCGCGGCGCATCTCGCGCCGGGTGAGCGCCGCGCCGCTCAGCGCCCGAAGCGCCTGCGAGCGCCCGTGGCTCCCGGTGCGCCCGGCCGCGTGAGTGAGCCGCCGCGGGAGCGGCGGATGAAGTAGAGGATGGCGCTCGAGCAGAGCACGGAGAGCGCGATCCCCGCGCCGCGGCTCAGGAAGAGCACCGCTAGGAGGCCGGCGATGAACGACCCCGCCACCCCGAGCCCGATCGTCTGGCCGATCGACATGGGGTCGGGCCCGGGAAGCGCGAGGCGCGCGAGCGCCCCGACGAGGAGACCGGAGACGAGGAGGAGGATGAGGTAGACGATCAGGCTCATGCGCTCGTCTCCTCCTTACCCCCCGGGCCCGAGAAGAAAGCGTCGCCCTGGCGAACGGTGCCCGCGGCGAGCGCTTCGGCGCGCAGGGAGTGCTCGTCGCCGAGCGCGAGCGGACCGGCGGGGATGAGCTCGCGGTCGGCGTCCATCGGGCTCCCGCCCAGATGGCGGTTGACGATGCGCGCGCACTTGCGTCCCTCGGCGATGGCGCTGACCACGAGCGACTGCCCCACACGAGCGTCGCCGCATGCGAAGACCCCCTCCTCGGAGGTCTCGAACACCGGCGCACGGACGTTGCCGCGGCGGTCGAGCTCGACGCCGAGCTGCTCGATCGCTCCCGTGTGCTCGGGGTGCGAGAAGCCGATGGCGATCAGCACCAGGTCAGCCGTGAGGGTGAACTCGCTTCCCGGCACCGGCGTGAGGTCGCGGGACGACGTGCCCTGCACCTGGCGGGCGTGCACCCGCTCCACGCGACCGTCGGCGCCCTCGAAGCCCGTGACCTCGGCGCCCCACTTCCGCTCGCCGCCCTCCTCGAGCGCGTAGGTCGAGAGCGTGCGCTTGGGCGGCAGCGGCCACGGGGTGCGCGCGTCGCGTCCGGAGGGCGGGAGCTCCTGATAGACGTCGAGCATCGTCACCTCGGCCGCGCCCTCGCGGTTGGCGTTCGAGATGCAGTCCATCCCCGTGTCGCCCCCGCCGATGACCACGACGCGCTTGCCCTCGGCGGTGATCGCGCCTCCCGGCGGCGGCTCGAGCGCGGGGCGCCCCTCCTGCCGCGCGACCCAGCGATTGCGACCGTAGAGGTAGTCCATCGCGAAGTGGATGCCGTCGAGCTCCCGGCCGGGAGCGGCGAGGTCGCGGTGCACCCGCGAGCCGATCGCGACCACCACCGCGTCGAAGTCCTCGCGCAGCCGCTCGGCCGTGACGTCGGCGCCCACGTCGACCCCGTAGCGCATCTCGACCCCCTCGGCCTCGAGCAGCTCGACGCGCCGGTCGATCACGCGCTTGGGCAGCTTGGCGTCGGGCACTCCGAAGCGCAGCAGGCCCCCCGGCCCCTCGTCGCGCTCGAGCACCGTGACGGAGTGACCGGCCCGGTTGAGCTCGTCGGCCACCGCGAGCCCCGCCGGCCCCGAGCCGACGACCGCGACGGTCCGGTCCGAGCGCAGGGCGGGAGGATCGGGCACGACCCAGCCCTCGGCCCAGGCGCGCTCGGCGATCGCGAGCTCGATCTGCTCGATCGTGACCGCGTCGGAGACCGACTCGATGGCCAGCACGCACGCCGACTCGCACGGCGCCGGGCAGATCGAGCCGGTGAACTCGGGAAAGTTGTTCGTCGCGTGGAGCTGGTCGATCGCCTCCCGCCAGAGCCCGCGGTAGACGAGGTCGTTCCAGTCGGGGATGAGGTTGCCGAGCGGGCAGCCCTCGTGGCAGAACGGCACGCCGCAGTCCATGCACCGTGCGCCCTGGCGCGCGAGCTCCTCCTCGGGCTGCAGCGCGAAGTAGCGCTCGTAGTCGCGGACGCGCAGCTCGGGGTCGCGCTTGTCGAAGCCGACCCGGTGGATCTTCAGGAAGCCGCCGAGCTGCCCCATGGCTTAGTGGGCCGCGGGGACGGGTGACTGGCGCGCGCTGCCCGAGGCCTCGGCGGTGGCCTTTGCCTCGACGGTGGCGGCGGCCGGCTCGGCGAGGTCGCCCTCGCGCGCCTGCGCGAGGGCGCGCTTGTAGTCGCGCGGCATGACCTTGACGAACTTGCGCACCGCGGCATCCCAGCCGGCCAGGAGCTGGCGCGCCACGGGAGAGCTCGTGCGCCGGGCATGCTCCTGCACGAGCGCGAGGAGCTCGGCCTCATCGTGCTCCTCGAGGGGGTCTAGGTCGACGAGCTCGCGGTTGCAGCGGGCGGGGAACGTCCCGTCGAGATCGCGGACGTAGGCGATGCCGCCGCTCATGCCCGCGGCGAAGTTGCGCCCCGTGGAGCCGAGGACGACGACCCGGCCGCCCGTCATGTACTCACAGCCGTGGTCCCCCACGCCCTCCACCACCGCGCTCGCGCCCGAGTTGCGCACGGCGAAGCGCTCGCCGGCGAGCCCGCGGAAGAAGGCGCGCCCCTCCGTGGCGCCGTAGAGGACGGTGTTGCCGACGATCACGTTCTCCTCCGCCCGAAAGCCGGCGGACTCGGGCGGGCGCACGGAGAGGACGCCGCCCGAGAGCCCCTTGCCCGCGTAGTCGTTGGTCTCGCCCTGCAGCGAGAAGGTGACCCCGTGGGCGAGCCAGGCGCCGAAGGACTGGCCGGCCGAGCCCGAGAGCGCCACCTCGATCGCTCCCTCGGGCAGCCCGTGGGGCCCGTGGCGGCGCGCGATCTCGCCCGAGAGCAGGCCTCCCACGGTGCGGTGCACGTTGCGCACCCGGCGCTCGAGGCGCACGCGCGGACCTGCGGACCCGTTGCCCTCGGCGCCCGGGCCGCGCAGCGCGGGCTCGGCCTCGGCGATCATCCCCCAGTCGAGCGCATCGTCGAGCACCGGCTCCTGGGCCTGCTCGCAGCGGCGCGCGACGCCCGAGGGCAGCTCGGGAAAGGCCAGCATGAGCGAGAGGTCGACGCCCCGCGCCTTCCAGTGCTCGATCGCCTCCTCGGCGTGAAGCAGGTCGGCGCGGCCGATGAGCTCGTCCACGGAGCGCACTCCGAGCGAGGCCATGATCTGACGCGCCTCCTCGGCCACGAAGAAGAAGAACTTCACGACGTGCTCGGGGGTGCCCCGAAAGCGCGCCCGGAGCTCGGGGTCCTGGGTGGCGATCCCCACGGGGCAGGTGTTCAGGTGGCAGACCCGCATCATGATGCAGCCCATGGCGATGAGCGGGGCGGTCGAGAAGCCGAACTCGTCCGCGCCGAGCAGCGCGGCGATGACCACGTCGCGCCCCGTCTTCATCTGGCCGTCGACCTGCACCACCACGCGCGAGCGGAGCTGGTTGAGCAGGAGCGTCTGCTGAGTCTCGGCCAGGCCGATCTCCCACGGCACGCCGGCCGACTGGATCGAGGACTGCGGCGAGGCGCCCGTCCCCCCGTCGTGGCCGGCGATCACGATGTGGTCGGCGTTGGCCTTGGCCACCCCCGCCGCCACCGTGCCCACCCCGACCTCGGAGACGAGCTTCACCGAGACCGTCGCCGCGGGGTTGGCGCAGCGCAGGTCGTAGATCAGCTGCTTGAGGTCCTCGATGGAGTAGATGTCGTGGTGAGGCGGCGGCGAGATGAGCCCGACGCCCGGCGTGGAGTGGCGCAGCGCGGCGATGTAGGCGTCGACCTTGTGGCCGGGCAGCTGTCCTCCCTCGCCCGGCTTGGCCCCCTGGGCCATCTTGATCTGAACCTGGTCGGCGTTGACGAGGTAGTGCGCGGTCACCCCGAAGCGGCCCGAGGCGATCTGCTTGATCGCCGAGCGCCGCTCGTCGCCGTTCTCGTCCGGCGTGTAGCGCCGCTCGTCCTCGCCGCCCTCGCCCGTGTTCGACTTGCCGCCGATCCGGTTCATGGCGATCGCCAGGCTCTCGTGGGACTCGGGCGAGATCGAGCCGAGCGACATCGCTCCCGTCGAGAAGCGCTTGACGATCTCGCTCGCGGGCTCGACCTCCTCGAGGGCGATCGGCCCGGCGCCGGGCGCCGGGCGGAAGCCGAGCAGGCCGCGCAGCGCCGCCTTGCGCGTGGACTCCTCGTTGACCTTGGCGGCGTACTCCTCGTAGGTCTGCCCCGCGTTCCCGTTCTCCGACCGCACGGCGTGCTGGAGCAGCGCGATCGTGTCGGGGTTCCAGATGTGGAGCTCGCCGTCGCGCCGCCACTGGAGCACACCGCCCACGGGCAGGAGCTCGCGGTCATAGCGGGGGTAGGCGCGGCCGTGGCGCTCGAGCGCCTCGCGCGCGAGCACATCGAGCCCCACTCCGCCGATGCGCGACGCCGTTCCCGCGAAGTGGCGGTCTATCAGCGCGGGCTCGAGGCCGACCGCTTCGAAGATCTGCGCGCCGCAGTAGGACTGGATCGTCGAGATCCCCATCTTCGAGATCGTCTTGAGCAGGCCCTTGCCGATCGCCTTGACGATCCGCTGCTCGGCCTCCTCCATCTCGAGGTCTTCCGGCAGCAGGCGGCGCTCGGCGAGCTCGTCGAGCGACTCGAACATGAGGTAGGGGTTGATCGCGGCCGCCCCGTAGCCGATCAGCGTCGCCATGTGGTGGATATCCCGCGGCTCGCCGGTCTCGGTGATGAGGCCCGCGCGCAGGCGGGTGCCCTCGCGCACCAGGTGGTGGTGCACCGCGGCGACGGCGAGCAGAGCGGGGATCGGCGCGCGCTCCTCTCCGACGTTGCGGTCGGAGACGATGAGGATCGCGGCGCCGGCCGTGACCTCGGCGGCCGCCTCCGTGCAGATCCGCTGCACCGCCGCCTCCAGGCCCTCGGGGCCCTCGGCCACCGGCCAGGTGGCGTCGAGCGTGTGGGCGCGGAAGATCTCGTGGGAGACCTGCCGGATCTTCTCGAGCTCGGAGTTCCGCAGGATCGGCTGGCGCATCACGAGCTGGTGGGCGTGCTCCGCGGTCTCGGAGAGCAGGTTGCCCTCCGCTCCCACCACCGAGGAGAGATCCATCACCACCGACTCGCGGATGGGGTCGATCGGCGGGTTGGTGACCTGCGCGAAGAGCTGCTTGAAGTAGGAGAAGAGCGGCGGCTGGCGGTCGGAAAGCACCGCGAGCGCGGCGTCGTTGCCCATCGAGGCGGTCGGCTCCTCGCCCCGGGTCGCCATCGGGGCGATGATGAGGCGCAGATCCTCCTGGGTGTAGCCGAAGGCGAGCTGGCGGGCGCGCAGGGGCTCCTCGCGCGTCACCCGCGGGGCACGCTCGGGAAGATCCTCGAGACGCACGGAGCGCTCGCGGTACCAGTCCCCGTAGGGCTTCTGCCCGGCGATGGTGCGCTTGATCTCGGCGTCATCGACGAGGCGCCCCTCGTCGAGGTCGACCAGGAAGAGCTTGCCCGGCTGCAAGCGGCCCTTGCGCACGACCTGCTCGGGCGCGGCGGAGAGCACGCCGGTCTCCGAGGCGAGCACCACGTAGCCGTCGCCGGTGACCGCCCAGCGCCCGGGGCGCAGTCCGTTGCGATCGAGCGTGGCGCCGACGTAGCGCCCGTCGGTGAACACCACGGCCGCCGGCCCGTCCCACGGCTCCATGAGGCAGGAGTGGTAGTCGTAGAAGCCGCGCACCTCTTCGGGCAGCTCGTCGTGGTCCTTGTAGGCCTCGGGCACCATCATCATCACCGCGTGCGGCAGCGAGCGGCCGCTCAGGGCGAGCAGCTCGAGCACGTTGTCGAAGGTCGCCGAGTCAGACCCGCCCTGGTTGACGACGGGTGCGATCTTCTCGAGGTCGCCCGGGGCGAAGAGCTCCGAGGAGAGCGCCGACTCGCGCGCGCGCATCCAGTTGACGTTGCCGCGCAGCGTGTTGATCTCGCCGTTGTGGGCGATCATCCGGTACGGGTGGGCGAGCGGCCAGCTCGGGAAGGTGTTGGTCGAGAAGCGCGAGTGCACGAGCGCCAGCCGGGTGGCCAGGCGCCGGTCGCGCAGGTCGGGGTAGTAGCCCGAGAGCTGCGGCGCGGTGAGCATGCCCTTGTAGACGAGCGTGCGCGAGGAGAACGAGGCGACCGCCAGCTGCTCGCCGAGCTCCTGCTCGGCCAGCCGGCGGATGACGTAGAGCTTGCGCTCGAAGGCGAGCTGGTCGGAGAGGCTCTCCGCGGCGGCGACGAAGAGCTGGCAGGCGTGGGGGGCGGCGCGGAGGGCGATCTCCCCCGCGTGGGCCTCGTCGACGGGCACGTCGCGCCACCCGAGCACCTTCTGGCCCTCGGCCTCCACGAAGGCCTCGATCCGGGTGCTCGCCTCGGCGCGCTCGCTCGCGTCACGCGGGAGGAAGCAGAAGGCGACCGCGTAGCGCCCGGGGGGCGGGAGCTCGAAGCCCGCTACCGCGCGCAGGAAGACGTCGGGGACCTGCAGCAGGATTCCCGCGCCGTCTCCCGTCTCGCCGTCGGCGCCCGCCGCGCCGCGGTGCTCCAGGTTCTCGAGCGCGTAGAGCGCGCGGTCGACGACGCCGTGCTCGGGCTCGCCCTCCAGTCGCGCCACGAAGGCGACGCCGCACGCGTCGTGCTCCCGCGCAGGGTCGTAGAGGCCGGCGGCCCCTGGGGGGTGGATTCGATGCATGGGAGAGGTGGTTTGGGCGGCGGCGGAAACACTGGGGAGGCGGCAGAAGGGTACCAGCGACACGCCCGGGTGGACAGGGCGCGAGGTCCGCCTCAGCGCATCGCGGCGACCTCGTCGAGGAGCGCTGCCACCCGCTCGGCTAGCGCGGGCCACGCGTAGCGCTCGCCGGCCGCGCGGCGCGCCGCCGCGCCGCGGCGGCGCCGCTCCTCCGGGTCGTTCACGACCGCCACGAGCGCCTCGGCGAGCGCGTCGGCGTCGTCGGGCTCGACGAGCCAGCCCGTTTCGCCGTCTTGGACGATCTCCGCCGGGCCGGCGCGGTTGACGGCCACGGGAGGCAGGCCGCACGCCATCGCCTCCACGAGCACCTGGCCGAACTGCTCGCGCACGGACGCGAGCACGATCGCGTCCGACGCGTTCAGAAAGTCCGGGAGCGCGTCGTGGTCGTGCCAGCCGACCAGGAAGACCCCACGGGCGCCCGTCCGCTGCACCGCCTCCCACGGGTGCTCGTCCTCCCACTCGCCCGGGTGGCCGCCGAGGAGCACGAGCGAAGCCGGAGCGCTGAAGCGCCCACGCGCGCGGGCAAAGGCCTCGACGAGCAGACCGATCCGCTTGACCGCGGTGAAGCGCCCGACGTAGGTGAGCACGGTCCCGTCGGCGAGCTCGGCCACCTCCTCCTCGGTGTAGGCGATGCCGCCCGCCTCGCCTCCGGGTCGCCACCCCTGGGGCTCGCGCACGAGGTGGCGACGCCACAGCGCCGGCCGATCGAGCTCCCGGGGAGCGAAGCGCTCGGGGTCATAGCCGTTCGGCACCACGAAGAATCGCTCCGGCTCGATGCCGAGCAAAGACGCGGCGCGCTCGACGAGTCCGTCGGACTGGGTGAGGACCCGAGCGGCGCCTTGACCCCATCCGCGCATACGCGCGGCCCACGCGGCTGAGTGCTCCCACCCGGCGGGGGGGCCGTCGTCGATGGCCTCGAGCATGAGGAGCTCGGTCCCGTGGAGGTGAGCGACCACCGGGACCCCCGGCGCGACGCGTGCGGCCGCCTCGTTCACGGGCGTGAGGTGATGCAGGTAGAGGACGTCGGCCTGCGCCGCGCTCGCCGCGACGAGCGCGGCGCTCCAGGCTTCGACCTGGCGCTCGTAGAGCTCGTCGTCGAGCGCCGCGAACACGCGGTCGGGCGCTCCTGGACGATCCTCGAAGGACGGGTGCATCGGGGGATGCGCGCGCATGGGCTGCTCGCTCGCTAGCGCGGCGCGGAAGTCGACCGGGCAGGGGTCGAGGTCACCGAAGAAGCGGCGCGCATCGCCGGCGCCGAGACCCGAGCCCGCGACAAGGGTCACCTCCCAGCTCCTGGCCGGCAGCGCCGTGGCGAGCGCGCGAACGACGTGCGCCGACCCGCCGCGCGGGGAGAACATGAGCGCGACGACCGCCCGGCGCACGGCGCCAACCTACAGCGCGAACGCGAGGTCCCGGTTTGGCCTTACCCGAGAACCCTGAGAACTCATCGGAACCGGCGTCGATCTCGCCGCGACAGGGATACTTTCCGGCGCCGATGCCGTTGTTCAGTTCGATGACACTTCTTCGCCTCCTCGTGGCCGGCCTGTGCAGCGCGCTGCTCGCCCCGGCGCTCGCGCTTGCGCAGGCTCCCGTGCCCTCGTCGCACTCCGTTCGCGCCGAGGCGCTCGGGCCGGCGACCGCGCCCCCATCGTCGGCGGCTGCGCACCTCCGCCTGCACCCCCCCCTTCCCTTGGACGCCGGCCGCCTGCGCGCCGCCAAGGCGGCCGCCGCTCGGCGGCTGGCCGCGAGCCGTTTCGGGGCGCTCTCTCCGACGCTCGGGGGTCCCCGCAGCGCCTCCGTCTTCTCGGGGCTCGACCAGCCCGGCCTGAGCGCCGCCGACAACCGCGGTGACAACCAGGGCGCCCCGTCGGACTCGACGGGCGCGATCGGCCCGAGCCACTACGTCGAGATCGTGAACTCGAAGATCGCGGTCTACCGCCGCACGAACCTCTCCGGCGCCAGCGCCATCGACCTCGACACGTTCATCGGCGCGAGGGGGGAGAACGTCTTCGATCCCCAGATGCTCTGGGACGGCAGCGCGGGGCGCTGGTTCTACCTGACCGACCACATCCGCAAGGCGGCCAACGGCAGTGGCGACGGCCGTGACTTTCTGGACTTCGGGTGGTCGAAGACCGCCGATCCCACCAACCTGAGCGCGGGCTGGTGCCACTTCCGCGTCGACGTCGACGCGGCCTTCGGAGGCGCCGCGGGCTCGTTCTTCGCCGACTATCCCAAGCTCGGCCACGACGACTCGCGGCTGCTGTTCGGCACGAACCTGTTCAACGGCAGCTCGGCCTTCCTCACCGCGAACATCTGGACGGTTCCCAAGCCGGCCAACGGAGACACGAGCTGCTCCGGGGCGCCCACGGCCACGCCGACCGGAGACCCGGCGCACCCGCTCCGCACCGCGTCGGGCGTGCGGACCTTCACGCCCGTGCCCGCCAACGTCACCGACCGCTCGGCGACCGGCTACGTGGTCGCCGCCGACTCCCCGATGACGACGCCGAGCCCCAACCACCTCTCCGTCTACCCGGTCAGCGCCGCAGGATCGGTGGGAGCTCCGCGCAACTTCGCCGTGGCCCCGTTCACCGCGCCGGGAAGCGCCCCGCAGCCCGGAACGGTGAACACGCTCGACACGCTCGACTCTCGGCTCACCCAGGCCGTCGCCCACGCCGACCCCGACGCCGGTGGGGACAAGACGATCTGGACCCAGCACACGATCGACGGGCCCGGCGGGCGCTCCGTGGTGCGCTGGTACGAGCTCCTGCCCGACACCTCCGTCGTGCGCCAGCAGGGCACCGTGCAGGAGCCCGCGACCTTCGCCTTCAACGGCGCCATGTCGCCCGCCGGCGACGGCAACCACGCCGCCCTCTTCTACAACCTCAGCGGGTCCTCGCAGCTCCCCACCCTGCGCGCGCAGTCGCGCAGCGGCCCGCAGCCGCGCGGCTTCCTCGGCCCCGCGGTCAGCCTGGGCACGAGCAATGCGTCGCTGAACGACATGAGCTGCTCCCCCACGGCGGGCGCGCTCACCCCGGTCTGCCGCTGGGGCGACTACGCCGCCGCCACCACCGACCCGGCCAACTCGCTTCTCGTTTGGGGCTCCAGCCAGCTCAGCGGCGCGGCGCTGGCCAATCCGCTCGGCTTCCAGTGGGTGACCCGCAACTTCGCGGTGGACACGCGAGACGCCGCCCCGCGCGCCTCGTTCACCTCGAGCCCGAGCCGCCCGCGCACCCGCGACCGGGTGCGCTTCGACGCGCGCGGCTCGAGCGACCCCGACGGCAGGGTTGTGCGCTACCGGTGGAACTTCGGCGGGCGCGCCGGAAGCACGAGCGCGACCCCGAGCCACGTCTACGGGCGGGTCGGGCGCTATCGCGTCACGCTGACCGTCACCGACGACGCCGGCGTCTCCGCGACCGTCTCGCGCGTGATCACGATCGCTGACCGCCCTCCGTCGGCGGTCCTCCAGCTCCTCACCCGTCACCCCAGCGCAGGCCGGGCGGTCCGCTTCAGCGGCCGGCGCTCGCGCGACCCGGACGGCCGGGTGATCGCCTACCGCTGGAGCTTCGGCGACCGCGGCTCGAGTCGTAGCTCGGCACCCATCCACGTCTTCCGTCGCCCCGGCCGCTACCGCGTCAGCCTGACCGTGATCGACAACTCGCATCGCCGCACCACCACGCGGCGCATCCTCACCGTCGGCCGCTAGGCCGCCCAGCCGCTACGCCGCCTTCTCGACCACGGGCGAGTCGGCGTCGCCGTCGATGAGGTCGAGCACCGCGCGCTCGACCTGCTCGTCCACCGAGATGTCGCTGACCGGAGCGTCCTCACCCGGCTCGGCGAGCTCGGCGAGGCGCTCGGCGATCGTGAGCCCGGACTCGTAGCGGTCGATCACCCGGGGGTCGATGTAGGAGGCGCGGCAGACCGCCGGGGTGTTGCCCAGGTAGTAGGAGACCTCCTTGACCGCCGCGGAGACGGCCCGCTTGCGCGCGGTCTTCGAGCGCGCGTCGCGTCCGCGCGTGGCCAGGACGATCGAGGCGAGCACCGTGGCGTTCCAGGTGCGGAAGGTCTTGGCCGAGAACGAGCCGCCGGTGATCTCCTTGATGTAGTCGTTGATCTCGTCCGACTTGAGGTCGCGCCACGAGCGACCGTCTCGGTAGGCCAGGAGCTCGGGATGCCCGCCGCGGCGGCGCTTGAGCGTGGCGACGATCTCGAAGACGTCGGGGTCGGCGACCGACTGAATCCGCCGCTGCCCGGACTTCGCCGGGTAGTCGAAGCAGATGACCCCGTCGCTCAGCTTGACGTGCTCCTTGCGGATGGTGGCGAGCCCGTAGGTCTCGTTCTTCTCCGCGTAGTCCTCCGAGCCGATGCGAAAGAACCCGATGTCGAGCAGGCGCACCGCGCACCCGAGCACCCTTCGGCGATCGAGCTTCACGCGGGCGAGGTCGTCCTCGACCGTCCCCCGCATCTCGGGCAGCGCCCGCGCGAAGCGCAACATGTCGTCGAACTTGCGCGCGTCCTGGCGCTCGCGCCACTTGTCGTGGTAGCGGTACTGGCGCCTTCCCGCCGCGTCGTAGCCCGTGGCCTGGATGTGCCCCATGGGGTAGGGACAGATCCACACCTCCTGCCAGGCGGGCGGAATCGCGAGCTCGCGGATGCGCCCGAGGACCTCGTCGTCCTCCACGCGCTCCCCGTTCTCGTCGTAGAAGGAGAAGCCGCGCCCGCGCCGCTGGCGGCGGATCCCAGGGCCGGAGCAGTCGACGCGCTTGAGTCGAGCCATCGCCGCCTGTCCATGCCCCTTCCGCGCTTTGCCTAGTCGCCCGACCGCCGTTCTGGGCGCATCCGAGCGCTCACGTCAGAGGGGTCAGCCCTTCGAGGCCGCCTTGGGCTTGGCCTTCGGGCGCTTGGCGCTCGCGCCGTTCGCGGACCCATCGGAGGAGGAGCGCTTCTTGGCCGGCTTCGAGGCCGCCGGCTCGGAGCTCGCGCCGTCGCCGTCGCCGTCCTCCCCACCGTCGGCCTTGACCGCGGCGAGGCTCGCCTCGAGCGCGGCCATCAGGTCGGGCACCGCCTTGGGCTCCTCCGCCGCAGGCGCGACGGCGATCTCCTCGCCAGCCGCCTTGCGCTCGACGAGCCCCAGCACTCGCTCGCGGTACTCGTCGCGGTAGCGGCCGGGGTCCCACTCCGTGGCCAGGGAGGCGATGAGCTGGCCGGCCATCTTGAGTTCGCGCTCGTTGGCGGCCACCTCCGCCGCGGCGTCGAGCTCGTCCAGCGAATCGGGGGAGTTGACCTCGTCGCCGTAGTTCATCGTCGACATGACGAGGACGCCGTGGGAGGGGCGGATCGCGCAGAGCTGCTGCTTGGAGCGCAGCACCACGCGCGCGATCCCGACCTTGCCGGCCGCCTCCATCGCGTCGAGCAGGAGCCTGTAGCTCTTGGCCGCGCCGGTGTTCGGCGCCAGGTAGTAGGGGTGGTCGAAGTAGATGGGATCGATGTCCGCGAGGTCGACGAAGTCCTCGATGTCGATCGTGCGCGTCGCCTCGGGGTCGAGCGCCTCGAGCTCGTCCGGGGTGACGATCACGTAGCGGTCGGGTCCGATCTCGTAGCCCTTGACGATCTCGTCGTAGGCGACCTCCTCGCCGTCGGCCGAGCACACCCGCTTCTGGCGTATGCGCGCCCCGTCGGCCTCGTGGAGCTGGTGGAAGCGCACGGTCTTCGGCGACACCGCGCTGTAGAGCTTCACGGGGACGTTGACGAGGCCGAAGGAGATCGCGCCGGACCAGATGGAGCGTGCCATGGTCAGCGTTTATACCCACCGCACCCGGGCGGTCAAGCGCTGAGCGCGCTCTTGCTTGCCTAGGCCCCCGGCCGCGGGCGCCCGAGATGGTCGCTCATCTGGTCGAGCGAGCGCCGCAGGAGACGGGAGACGTGCATCTGCGAGATCCCCACCTGCTCGGCGATCTCGCGCTGGGTCAGCCCGGCGAAGAAGCGCAGGGCGACGATGCGCCGCTCGCGCTCGTCGAGCACCTCGAGCCCGCGGGTGAGCTCGATGCGCTCCTCCGCCCGGTCGAAGTTGAAGTCGATCGCCCCGAGCTTGGCCACCGGCTCGCCGTCCTCCCCGATCGGCTCCTCGAGCGGCACCGTGGAGTACGCCTGCGCGCCCTGCATAGCCTCGAGCACCTGCTCCTGGGTGGAGCCCGTGGCGCGCGCGATCTCCTCGATCGTCGGCGAGCGGCCGAGCTGGGTGGAGAGCCGGTCGGCCTCCCGGGTCACCTTGGCGTTCAGCTCTTGGATGCCGCGCGAGACGCGCACGGACCACGCCCGGTCGCGGAAGTGGCGCTTGATCTCGCCGAGGATCGTGGGCACCGCGAAGGTCGAGAAGCGCAGCTCGCGCCCGACATCGAAGCGGTCGACCGCCTTGATGAGCCCGACGCACCCGACCTGGACGAGGTCGTCGAGCGCCTCCCCGCGGTTGGCGTAGCGGCGGGCGAGCGTGCGCACGAGCGGCATCATGCGCTCGATGAGGATGCGGCGCGCCTCGCGGTCGCCGTCCTCGTGAACGCGGCGAAGCAGCTCGAACTCGTCGACGTGGCTCGCAGCGGTCAGGGGAACGGCGCTCGCCTCCGGCACGCGGTGCATGCTAGCCGTCGTGGGCGCCTCGAGCGACCCCGGTTTGCAGGGAATCGTCCCGGTGGCGCCTAGGAGCCGATCACGCGAGTCCCTCGACCTCGTACTCGCGGAGATAGCCCTCGAAGAGGCGCCGGTGGCCCTCCTCGTCGCGGAGGATCGCCACGACCATGTCGTTCGTGACCGGGTCGTGCTCCTCCGTCGCCTCGATGAGGGCGTTGTAGTGCTCGATCGCTCCGGTCTCGGCCTCGATCACGCCCTTGATGACGTGGACGATGTCGGTCTGCTGCTCGGGCGGCTGGAGGTAGGTCTGCTCGGGCTTGAACTCCATGGAGCCGGGCACCACCCCGTAGAGCTCCTTGATCCGCGCGGCGAACTGCTGCGCGTGGCCGAGCTCCTCCTGGATGTCCTTCTGCAGCGACTCGACGATCTCCTGGGCGCGCACGCCGTCGGGGTTGACCGAGTTGGTGATGTAGCTCATCACGGTCTCGAGCTCCATCCAGTAGGCCTTGGCGAGAAGCGCGGTGATCTCCTCGCGCTTCTCAATCTGATCATCGGCCAGGATGCCCTGGGAGCTCGAGCGTGCGGGCATGTGGTGATGCTCCTTGTTCGTGCGGGTGGTCGTCACCGGCTCTTCCCGGCTCGCAGAGAGGCTAACCGCCGAGCCGCGCGGCGGCGCGAGGGGCGGCCCCGCCGGTGCGGCGTGGGCGCGCTCAGCACCTGAGAGGCGTAGCGCAGCTCGTACTTCATGCGATAGCGCCACAGCCGCCAGGAGTGCTTGCCGCGGTAGAACGCGTAGGAGACGTCGCCGCCCGCGCCCCGCAGGCGTTGAGCGAAGGGGATCATCAGGCTCTTCTCGTGATCCTGACGCCCCTGGTAGAGGGAGGCGATCACCGGGAAGCGACGGATCTCGGCCCGCAGGGAGGAGACGTAGAGCGCCGGGGAGTTGCGCACGAGGTGGGCCTCGGGCTCGGTCTTGAACGCCGCCTTGCGGTCCTCGACGTAGTACCCCGACCAGCTCTCGAAGCTCCCGAAGACCGGAAGGCGGTGCAGGGTGATGTTCGCCGCGGCGTAGGCGCCGGTCGAGAACCCCGCGAGCATCCGGTGGCGGCGATCATGCCGCGTGGCCCACTGCGCGTCGACGGCGTGGACGGCGTCGATCACGAGGTCCTCGTAGCGGCCCTCGCGCGTGTTCGACCACTCCGTGTCGGGCGGACCGGCGTGGATGCGCCCGTAGGGCATGACGATGAGAATGGGTCGGGCGCGGTGGGCGTGGAGCTCGACGTTGTAGGTGACCGCCACCGCCCCGATCCGGATGTAGTCCTCGGGGATGCTCGGACCGCCGTGGAGGAGGTAGAGCACGGGAAAGCGCACCCCGCGCGCCGCCGCGGCGCGGTAGCCCGGCGGCGTGTAGATCAGGTAGTACTTCCAGGCCCGTACGGCGGGCGAGTAGAAGCGCACCCGCTCGACCCGGCCGACGGCGACCCCCGGCGGGTCGCGCGGCGGGGCGAAGCCGCGGAAGCGGACGTAGTCTCCGACGTAGCTTCCCGCCCCGATCAGCCCGACGAGGAGCCATGCCGCCGCGAGCAGGCCGAAGAGAAGCGAGAGGTACCGGAAGCGTCGAGTCATCGATGACCGTCGCCCAGCCGGCCCCGCTCACGCTAGCAGCGGCGAGCTCCCGTACTGATTAGACAGCACTCAGGGAGCGCTGGCGCCGCCGGAGGAGCCGCCGCGGGCGATGGAGTCGAACGTGTCGAGGATCGTGAGCCCGATCGCGTGGTAGCCCGCGGTGTTGGCGTGATCGTTGAACCCGATCGGCGGGCGGCTGCAGGCCCACGTCCACTGACAGATCCGGGCGACGGCCAGCGGCACGCGCCCGTGACCGGCAAGCGAGACGAACCGGTGCACGCTGCGAGTCGCAAAGCGGCCCGAGGCATCGGCCACCCCGACGCCGGCAGCGCGGTAGATCGAGCTCATCGTGGCGTTGAGGTTGTCAAGAAAGCTCACCGAGTCGAGCGCCACCTGGCGGCTCCTTCCGCCCCAGAGGTAGAAGGCGAGGAACTGGTCGTAGTCCGAGACTCCGATCACGGGGACGCTCGCCCCCGCCGCGCGCTTGAGCCTCTGCGCGATCGCGGGCAGGTTGCGGCGCAGGGTGCGCATGCCGTAGTCGACGCAGCTTCGCGGGATGCCGCGCGGCGAGACGCAGCCCTCCACGTCGTTGTCCCCGATCTGGATCGTGACGAGCGCGACCTGCCCCGGATGGGCCTTGAGGAAGCGCTCGGCCTGGGCGACCTGGGAGCTCCCGGGATAGCGCGAGGTGCACGTCGGCCCGCCCAGCGCGGTGGCGGTCGTGCCTCCGCAGCCGAGCTTAATTGGGCGGACGGTCCTGCCGGCGCGTTGTGAGAGCCCGCGGGTCACGACCTCGACGTATCCGAGCGTCGTCGAGTGGCTTTGGACGTGGGAGTCGGGCTGGCGCCCGACGGAGAGCGAGTCCCCGAGCGAGAGGTAGTAGGTGGGCGCGGTGGACTGCGCCGCCGCACCTCCTCCCACGAACGGGAGGAGCAGCAGCGCAAGACCCAGCGCGAGGATCGTTCGGTGGAGAGGGGCAGAGGCCATAATCGCTCGGCCCACCAACACGGACGCTCGAGGAGAGTTACGCAGAGGAGGACGGCCCGGAACGTAACTCAACTCTCACCCCGCTCTTAGCCGATGCAGGCATATTGACCGCATGAGCACGATGTCCTCCTCGCCGCGGCCCGCCCTGGGCTCCCGGCGCCGGCGTGCCGCAGCCTGGACCACCGGCCTCGCCGGCGCGCTGGCCGTCTTCGCCCAGCTCGGGCTCGGCGGCGCCGCCGTGATGGCGGGAGACGAAGTGGCTCCCCCGTTCACCGGCCCGTTCGAGCGGCTGCTCGCGGTGGCCGGCGGCCTCGCGATGCTGTGGCTCGCGCGGGGCATGGCGCGCGGGCGGCGCCGCGCCGCCGACGCCGCGATCGCGGTGCTCGCCGCCCTTGCGGTGGTCCGCTGGCTGAACGGCCAGGGGCCCGGGGACGTCGGACTCGACCTCGCCGCCGCCGGCCTGCTCCTCCTGAGCCGCGACGCCTTCCCGGTCCACACCCCCTCGCGCATCGGCCGCCTGCCCGCGACCCTGGCGCTCATGGCGGGAGCCGCCGCCTACGTTCTGCACGAGACCGTGCAGCTTGACCGCGAGGGCGCCACCGACGTCGACCGCGCGGTCTCCGCCGTCGGGCACGCGGGCGGCGGACTGGCCTCGGGCGCGTGGTGGCTTGCTCCCACCGGCGCCGTGCCAATCGCCCTCGACGCTCTGGTCGCCGTCGCGCTCGGCGCCGCAGCGCTCTGGCTCTACGCCCTCGTGCGGCCCCACCCGGGGTCGGGCGGGCACCCGCCGCAGGAGCACGTCCTCGCCGCGCAGATCGTCGCGCGGCACGGGAACGACTCGCTCGATCCCTTCGCGCTGCGCGAGGACAAGAGCTTCCACTTCGCCGCCGGCGGCTTTCTCGCCTACCGCACGCTCCGCCACACCGCAGTGGTGGCCGGCGATCCCGTGGGACCACCGGGCGCCGCTCGGGACATCCTCGCGAGCTTCCTTTCCTTCGCGGAGGAGCGGGGGTGGGACGTCGTGGTCACCGGCGCCTCGGCGGGCAACGCCGAGGGGGCGCGCGCGCTCGGCCTGCGGGCGCTCTCGATCGGCCGCGAGGCGGTCGTGGATCCCGCGGCGTTCTCCCTCGAGGGCCGCCCGATCCGCAAGGTCCGCCAGTCGGTGACGCGCGTGCGGCGCCAGGGCTGGACGGTGGAGCTCGTGCCCGGCGAGCGCTTGACCCCGGCGCTGCTCGCGGAGCTGGGGGAGCTCGAAGGGCGCTGGCGCGCGCGCCAGCGGCGGCTGCACGGCTTCGCGATGACGCTCGGGCGGCTCTGGGGCGCAGAGGAGGACCACCGCAGCCTCTACGTCCTCGCGCGCGACCCCGACGGCCGGCTGCGGGCGTTCCTGCGCTTCGCCACGTTCCTCCGCGGCCTCTCCCTCGACGTCATGCGCGGCTCGGACGAGCAGCCCAACGGACTGAACGAGGCGATGATCGTCGCCGCGCTCGAGCACGCCCGCGAGCGGGGACTCGCCGAGGTGAGCCTGAACTTCGCCGGCTTCGCCCACATCATGGCCGCCGACGCGGCGCTGACCCGGAGCCAGCGCGTCCTGCGCTGGGGGCTGCGCCGGGCGCACGACCGCTTCCAGCTCGAGCGGCTCGCGCGCTTCAACGCGAAGTTCTCGCCCCACTGGCGCCCCCGCTACCTGCTCTTCTCGAGCCGCTCGCGGCTGCCGGTCGTGGCCCTGCGCGTCCTGCAGGCCGAGGCCTACGTCAAGCCGCCACGCACGCGCGCGCTCAGCGCGCGCTGGCAGCCTCTGCCCACGAGCGCGGGTGCGGCGAGCGGCGAGCCAGCCACAGGCTAGGCGCGGCACCAAAGAGCAGGAGGCCCACGGCGACCCACGTGCCCGGGCGGCTGATCTGGGGGAGCAGGTGGGGGCCGATGTTGTCGGAGATCGCCACCGTGTCCGCCCCCGCGCCCGCGGCGAGAAGGAGCAGCGCCGAGCCCAGCGCGAGTGTCACGAGCACCAGGAGGATGCGGGCCCGGACGAGCCGGCCGAGCGCCAGGCCCGCCACCAGGCCGGCCGAGACCCAGGCGGGGAGCACGCGCCCGAGCGGCTGGGTCTCTCCGCCCGCGAGCTGCTGGAGCGGGAGCGCGCCGTGGACGTCGGGACCCACGGCGAGCACCCCGGAGTGGCGCAGGAGGTAGAGGAAGCCGATGCCGGCCGGGATGCTCAGCACGGCAAGCAGCCAGCCGGCGAAGGGACGGAGGATGCGCACTCAAGGAGCGAGCCTAGACGGTCACCCGCGGGGACGTGGCCCGGCGCTCGGTGGCCACGAGGGGATGGGAGCACAGAGTGCCCCGGCCCGGACATCCGCCGCAGAGCTCGGGGCCCGGCGCGTCGCTGACCGGGAAGCGCCCCGCCCGCACGGCCCGCGCGTGCCGGGCAAGCTCGACCGCGAGCGCCGGCTCCTCGGCAGAGGAAAAGGTCCGGCTCACCGGCTCCTCCGGGCGCTCGAGGAAGGCGAAGGCGACCTCGACCTCGCGCGCCCCGGCGCGCAGCGCGGCGAGCGCGTAGACGAGCCGCTGCACGGCGTAGCCCGCTTCAACGATCTCGGCCGGCCGACGGCCCTCCAGGCGATTGGTCTTGTAGTCCACGAGAAGCAGGCGCTCGCCCTCCCACGCGAGCACGTCGAAGGCGCCGACGACGAGCGCGGGATCGCGGCCCTCCCGATCGAGCACGAAGGCGAAGCGCTCCTCGCGCCGCGGCTCGGCGCAGCGCGCGAGCCGCGCGGCGAGCGGACTGGAGCCGAACGCCTGCACCAGTTCGAGAATCTCCTCCTGCTCCTCGCCGCTCGGCCGCGCGCCGAGCTCGGCGCACACCGAGGCGAGCGCCTCGGGACTCGGCCGGGCCGACCTCCCGAAGCGCATGCGTTCGAGCAACCCATGGACGATCGAGCCGCGCGTGGTGGCCCCGAGCGCGCGCTCACCCTCCTCGCCGGTCGTCTCCTCCTCCCCGCGGGGAAGGAGCAGCACCTCCTCGAGGTAGAAGCGGTAGCCGCAGCGCGCGTGGCGCTGCAGGGAGGAGAAGGAGAGGGGTGCCGGCGAGCCCGCCGGAGGAGGCGCGCCGGACCGGGTGAGAAGGATCTCCTCCTCCGCGCGGGTCGGCAACCTGTCGGCCGGAGCATCGGGTGAGAGCTCGGGGCGCGCCGCGAGCACGGAGCCGATCGTCTCGGGCGTGTTCACCGTCCAGGCCACGCGCACGCTCGGGTCGGCGGGGTGGACGGCGACCCCGCGCGCGCGGGCGTCCGCGCCGATCAGCGGCGCGAGCTCCCCGACGAACGCCGGAGCGATCCACGCCAGCGGGGGACAGGTGCGGCCCGGGGGCGGCCAGCGCGCGAACGACACGCCGCCGCTGAGCACGAGACGCTCGCGGGCGCGCGTCATCGCCACGTAGAACAGGCGCCGCTCCTCCTCCGCCGCGGCCCGGTCGGCCACCGCGCCGACGTCGTCCCAGTCGAGCGCCGTGACGCTCCTCGTTCCGTCGAGCGTGACGAGCCGCAGACCCACGCGCCCGTCCTCCCCGAGCCGGAGCAGCTCCTGGCCGCCTCCGGGCGCTCGGCGACCGAGGTCGGCAACGCACACCACCTCGAACTCGAGGCCCTTCGCGCGGTGGATCGTCATGAGCCGCACCGCGTCGAGGTTCTCGCCCTCGACGGGCGCCTCGCTCTCGCGCGAGAGCTCGAGCTCCTCCCCCGCCCGCTCGGCCACGGCATCGAGGAAGCCGCGGAGATCGCGGCCCTCGCGCGCCTCCCACTCCCGCGCGAGCCGCATGAGCTTGCGCACGTTGGCCAGCCGGCGCGGACCCCCGGGCGCGCGGAGCAGCGCGAGATCGAAGCCGCCGCGGACGAGGGCCCGGTCGATCAGCGCCTCGAGCGAGCGGTACGGCGCGGCGGCGCGCTCCTCCAGGATCCAGGGAACGGCGCGGGCGAGCCGGGCGCGATCCTCCTCGGGCAGGCCGGGAATGGGCGCGGGGGGACCGGCCTCCTCCGGGGCGAAGGCGGCACGCAGCGCGCGCCACGGGTGGCTGCGTGCGGCGCGCGCCGCCGCGCTCACGAGCACGAGCCCGTCGCTCGAGAGCCCGACGAGCGGTGAGGCGAGCACCTCGTAGAGTCGCTCCTCCTCGTGCGGATTGGCCAGCACAGCGAGGTGGGCGACGAGGTCTTGCACCTCGCGGTGCGCCCAGTAGCCGCGGCCGCCGATGACGTAGGTGGGCACCCCGGCCTCCTCGAGCGCGTCGGAGAAGAGCGCCAGATCGCCCGTGGCCCGGAGCAGCACGACGATCTCACCCAGCCCGTGCTCGCCCCGATCGACGAGCTCGCGCACCCGCTGGGCGAGCAGCCGCGCCTCGGCCGCGCGCCAGAGAGGAGCCGGCGGCGGCGCGCCGGGCGCGGCAAAGTCGGCAGGATCCCACGCGGCGTCTGAATCGGTGAGCAGCAGCTCGACGCGGGGCGGCCCTTCAAGCGGATCCGGCGGGTCCTCCCGTCCGCGGACGAGAGGAGCGAAGCGCTCGCCGAGCACCGGCGCGAAGGCGGCGTTCAGCGCGTGCAGGATCTCGCCCCGGGCGCGGAAGTTCCGCCGCAGGGTCGCCGTGGCGCCCACCGGCTCGAGCTCGGCGCGCCGGGAGCGGAAGAGCTCGACGTCGGCGTGGCGAAAACCGTAGATCGACTGGAACTCGTCGCCGACCGTGAACAGGTTGGAGCACGAGAGCAGCCCGAGGAGCTCGAGCTGGAGCGGGTTCGTGTCCTGGAACTCGTCGACCATGATCCGCGCGCAGCGCGCGGCCTCCCGCTCGCGCACGTCGGGATGGGCTCGGAGCAGGGCGAGCGCCCCGAGCTCGAGGTCGGAGAAGTCGAGCGCCGAGCGAGCCTCCTTCTCCTCGGCGTAGCGGGCGGCGTGGGCGACGAGCAGCGCGCCGATCAGCGCATACGCCCGCCCGGCGTGATGATCGCGGCACGCATCGGCGTGCGCGGCCTGAGCGGCCCGGTAGCGCTCGCACGCCGGCGTGGCCAGCGCGTGAACGTTGCCCTTAAGAAGCCGGCTCGAGGCGAGGGTCGCGGGAAGCGGGACGTCTTCACGCGTTACCGCCGCCGCGAGCCCGGCGCCGCACGCCTCGAGCGCGACGAGCGCGCGCGCCACGGTCTTCCCCTCCGGGCCCGCGCCGAGCTCGGCCGCGAGCTCGCGCGCGGCGGCCTCGAGCTCCGGCCTCAGCATGGCGGGATCGGGGCGCTCTCCGAGAGGCGGGAGCTCGGGTGCCTCGCCGCGGCTGCGCAGCGCCTCGTGGGCGTCGAGCACGGTGGCGCGCAGTCGCTCGGCGCCGTAGGCGGCGACGAGCGCCGAGGCGGGCTCGCCCCCGTCGCTCAGGAAGTCCTCGAGCGCCTGGGCGAACGCCCCCCGCGCGAGGCGCTCGGCCTCCGGCGCGTCGAGCACCGCGAAGCGCGGATCGAGACCGGCGCGCAGCGGATCGGCGCGCAGCAGGCGGGCGCAGAGCCCGTGGATCGTCCCGATCGCTCCGGACTCGGCCTCGCGGGCGTGACCCTCCTCGCCGAGCGCGAGGAACCGCGTGCGGATGCGCTCCTTGAGCTCGGAGGCCGCCTTCTCCGTGAAGGTGATCGCGAGCAGTTGACCGACCGCGATCCCGTCCTCGCGCACGGAGCGCACGAAGCGCTCGACCATGACCGAGGTCTTGCCGCTGCCAGCGGCCGCCGCGAGCAGGAGGTCGCCGTCGCGGCGCTCCACCGCCGCGAGCTGCTCCTCGGTGAGGGGAGGCGAGCTCACGCCGCGGCGCCCCGGCAGATCCCCGGATGCGCGCAGCCGCCGCCGCGGCGGCAGGTGGCCGGCGCCGGCTCGAGCTCGCCCGCGCGCAGCCGGCGCGCGAGCCGCACCGCGGCGTCCTCGGCGGCCGCTAGCGCCGCGGCGATCTCCTCGGCCGAGCACACGTCACCGCCCACGTAGCGGATTCCCGCCTCCTCGCTGTCCTGCACCAGCCCGCGTCCCCGCAGGTCGGCGCCCCGGAGCGGTTGGTAGACGCCTCCCACCGGCTCGAGCCCGAGTTGCCGCTGGACCACGAGCAGGTAGAGCGCGACCTGCAGGCGCCCCTCCTCGGCCCAGTTGGCGCCCGCCCAGTCGCGGCGGCTCTGGCTCGACCCGCTCTTGTAGTCGTGGACGAATGCGGTGCCAGCGACCGGGTCGACGTCCACGCGGTCGATCGCCCCGCGCACCCGCACCGCCCCTCCGTCGAGCTCGAGCGCGCCGGCGTCGCCCTCCTCCATCCCGAACCCCAGCTCGAGGTGGGTGGGCTCGAGCGCGCCCGCGTCGCTCGCGGCGTGCTCGAGGTAGCGGTCGATGTCGGCGGCCGCGCGCTGGGCGATCGCCCCGGCCGCCCCGGGCCTGGGCGCGAGCTCGACCTCCGAGCGCAGGCGCTCGAGCTCCTCGCCGAGCAGGCGCCGCGCAGCGGGCAGCGAAGCGGGCGTGATGCGCGCCGAGCCCTGCTCCTCCCCCAGCCGCGCGAAGGTGCGCTCGAGCACGCGGTGCGCGAAGTCACCGCGCGCGAGCGGCTCGGGCCGGGGAGCGAGCGGGCGGGGCTGGAGCTCCTTGTCGACGAGCCACTTCACCGGGCACTCGGCATAGGACTCGAGCGTCCCCGCCGAGACCTCCGCCTGGTGGCGGAGCGCCGCGCGGGCCGCCTCGCTGCGCAACGAACCGATCGCCCCGGGGCGCACGCGCGGCCCGTGAGCCGCACGGGCCCGCGCGGCCTCGAGCGGCGTCGGCGCGCGCTCGAGCGGCCAGGTGACTTCGGCGAGCGGACGCCGACGGGTCTCGGCCGCTAGTGCGCCGGAGAAGAGCCGGCGGACCTCGGCGAGGAAGAAGGAGGGAAGGGTCGGGTTGCCCTCCTCGTCCGAGACCCGGTAGGAGAGAAAGAGCCGCTCCTCCGCGCGCGAGGCCGCGGCGTAGAAGAGGTAGCGCTCCTCGGCGAGCGCATCGCCGCCCGACTCGCCGGACAGGACGAGCCCCGAGGCCCCGGCGAGCTCGCGCCGCTGCTCCTCGCCGAGGAAGGGCTCGGGGCGTCCGACGCGCGGGAACTCGCCCTCCTGCATCCCGCAGACAAAGACGGCGCGGAAGCGCCGAGCGCGGATGCCGAGCGGGTCGGAGACGAGCACCGCGCCGGCACGCGCCCGGTCCCCCTGGCGCACCTCGAGCCGCGCGAGCGCGTCGAGCAGCGCGGCCGGCTCGCCCCCCCGCGCCTCGCCCGAGGCGAGAAGCTCGCCCAGCTCCTCGAGCGCCCGCGCCAGCGCGGAGAGAGCGCGGGCGTCGGGCACCTCCTCCGCGGAGAGCACCCGGCCACGACCGCGGTGAGGGCGGACGAAGAGGCGCGTCGCCTCGCGCTGCAGGGCGCGCAGCAGGCCAGGCTCGCCGCCGGCGCCGGCGCGACGCAGGCGGTCGACTGCCTCGAGCCCGAAGCTCGGATTCTGCTCCTCCCACTCCCGGCGAGCCTGCTCCGCGGTGTGAAGGCTCCGGCGGCGCACCGCCGCCTCCAGCCGGTCGGCGAGCTCGGGACGATCGAGCAACCCCGGCGCGCGCAGGTAGGAGATGAGCTCGGCGGCCGGGGCCTCGGGAACGAGCGCCACCCGGGCCAGGCCGAGCAGGCTGCGCCCCAGCGCGAGGTGCGCGAACGGGACCGTCCAGTCCTGCGCCACGGGGATCCCGTAGCTCCCGAAGACCTGGTCGACGAGCGAGCCGTAGCGAGCCGGGGTGCGGAAGACCACCGCGATGCGCTCGGGCTCGACGCCGGCGCCGACCAGCTCCGCCACCTCCGCGGCGACGAGCTCGACCTCGGCGCGCTCTCCCCCCGCCTCGAGCAGTTGCACCGCTCCGGCCGGGTCGACGGGCGGCCCCGGCTCGTCCTCGAAGAGCCTGCGCTCGAGGTGATGGAGCGCCGGGCCGGACGCCCGAGCGTAGAAGCCGGCGGCCGGTTCGAGGGCGAGGATCGCGTCGGCCAGCGGACGCAGGTCCTCGAAGGTGCGCGCGCGCCCCGCAAAGGCGAGGCGACCGGGCTCGAAGCTCAGGGAGACGGTCACCTCTGCGCCGACGATCCGCGCGAGGGTCTCCACCGCGTCGCGCTGGGCGCCCGTGAGGTCGTCGAAGCCGTAGAGGAAGACCGGCGTGGCGCCCCAGGCTCCCGGCTCCGCGCGGAGCGCGTCGAGCGCCCGCCACGCGAAGAGATCGTCGTCCACCCTCCCGGAGCGCTCGAGGCGAGCGAGGTAGCCGGCATGGATCGAAGCGATCTCGCGGGCGTAGGCGCGGTGGCTCGAGCCGCCCGCGCGCGCCCACGCGTCGAGGGCGCGAGCGAACCGCTGCGGAGTGACGAAGCTCTGCTCGAGCTCGGCGATCAGCTCTCCCGCCGCGGCGAGGAACCCCGGCGCCGCGGCCGAGCGGGCGAGCACGCGGAGCCGTGCGCCGCGCACCGCCTCGGCGATCAGCCGCTCGCGCTGGACGCCGCTGATCGGGCGCGCCGCGTAGCCGGAGCGCCGGGCGATCTCGCGCACCAGCCCCCCGAACGCCATGAGCTCCCCGCCGAGCACGGCTCGGGCCCCCGCAAGCTCGCGCGTGTAATAGGCGACGTCGGCACGGGTGGGAACGACGAGGATCGGGTCCCGGTCCAGCGCGGCGCGATAGGCGCCGAGCAGGTTGCCCGCCTTGGCGGCGTTGGCCGGTCCGGTGACGAGCGTGAGCGACATGGACCGGCCATGGTTGCGCGCGCGGCGGACGTCGTCGCGCGCGCCGGCGCGCTTCCTGCGTCTATGCGGCGGCGGCGGGCTCGGCCGGAGCGGCGGCGCTCTCCGGCTCCTCGGCCTCGGGAGGCTTGGCGCCTTCCTTGGCCCACGGCTCGTCGAACTCGACGCGCCACTTGCCCTCCTCGGTCTGGGAGAGCGCCAGCCGCGCGCGGAAGGAGCGCCCGGAGCGTCCCTTGAAGCCGGTGACCGGCTTCTCCGTGCGGCCCGTTGCGATCAGCTCACGCGCCGCCGAGGCCGGGAGCTGCTTGCCGGCCTTGCTCTTCCAGATCACGAAGCCACAGCCCGGATCCTCGCGCGACCAGCAGGAGTACCCCTTGCGGTTCTCCATGATGTCGTGGCCGCAGACGGGGCACGGCCCGAGGTTCGCGCGCGGGATGCGCACGTCCTTGAGCTTGACGTCAAGCTCGCCGACGGTCGACTGGGCGAACTTCACGATGTCGGCCATGAACTGCTCGCGCGACTCCGCGCCGCCCTCGATCTTTCCCAGCCGGTGCTCCCAGCTTCCGGTCAGGTCGGGAGAGGTGAGCGGGTGCTCGCCGAGCAGGCGCACGACGTTCAGCCCCTTCTCGGTCACGACGAGCGAGCGCCCGTCGCGCTCGACGTAGCCCACCTGGAGCAGGCGCTCGATGATCGCCGCGCGCGTGGCCGGGGTGCCGATCCCCGAGTCCTTCATCGCCTCGCGGAGCTCCTCCTCCTCGACGAGCTTGCCCGCCGTCTCCATCGCGGCGAGCAGCGCGCCCTCGGAGTATCGGCGGGGCGGCTTAGTCTCCTTCTCCTCCGAGCGCACCTCTCGCGTCTCCACGTCCTCACCCTTCTCCAGGCGCGGAAGCTGCTGCTCGCGCCCCTCGTCGTCCTCGCCGGAGCGCTCGGAGTCGGCCTCCTCGCCGTAGACCCCACGCCAACCGGGAACGAGCATGACCTTGCCGCGCGTGCGGAAGACGTGCTGGGCGACCGTGGTCTCCACACGCGTGTTCTCGAACACCGCCTCGGGGTGGAAGATCGCCAGGAACCGCCGCACGACCATGTCGTAGATGCGCCGATCGTCCTCGCCCATCTTCTCCACGTTGTGCTCGGACTTCGTGGGGATGATCGCGTGGTGATCCTCGACCTTCTCGTCGTTGACCACGCGCCCGAGCGGAAGCAGGTCGAGCGAGGCGACGTACTTCGCGGCCTTGGCGTACTCGGGGCGCCGGCCGACGAGCGCCACGGTGGGCTTGATCTCGCCGGCCATGTCGCCGGTCAAGAAGCGCGAGTTCGTGCGCGGGTAGGTGAGCGCCTTGTGCTCCTCGTAGAGACGCTGGGCGGCGCCGAGCGTGCGCCGCGCCGAGAAGCCGAAGCGCGAGTTGGCCTCGCGCTGGAGGCTCGTGAGGTCGTAGAGGAGCGGAGAGCGCTCGCGCCGCTCGGTCTTCTCGAGCTTGGTGATCTCCCCGCGCTGCCCCCGGCACGCCGCGACGATCGCGGCCGCCTCCTCGGCGGAGGCCAGGCGCGGCTGGGCCTTGGCGTGGTAGCGGCCCTCGTAGCGCCGATCCTCGGAGGCGCCGAAGGACGCGTCGACGAGCCAGTAGGGCTCCGGGATGAACGCGCGGATCTCCTCCTCGCGCCGGGCGAGGATCGCCAGCGTGGGGGTCTGCACCCGGCCGAGCGATACCGCGCCGTCGAAGGAGGAGCGCAGGCGGATCGTCGCCGCGCGGGTGGCGTTCATCCCCACGATCCAGTCGGCCTCCGAGCGGGAGCGCGCCGCCGCCTCGAGCGAGGCGAGGTCGGCTCCGGGGCGCAGGCGCCCGAACGCGTCCTCGATCGCCGCCGCGGTCATCGAGGAGAGCCACAGCCGCTGCACCGGCTTCTTCGCGCCGGCCTTCTCGTAGAGGTACGCGAAGATCAGCTCGCCCTCGCGCCCCGCATCGCAGGCGTTCACGACCCTCTCGACCTCGGAGCGGCCGAGCTGGCGCTTGACGACGTTCATCTGCTTCTTCGAGCGCTCGTCGCGCACCACGAGCCGGAAGGAGTCCGGGACGATCGGCAGATCGGCCATGCGCCACTTCTTGAACTTGGGGTCGTACTCCTCGGGGTCGGCGAGCTGCACGAGGTGGCCGACCGCCCAGGTGATGATGTGCTCGGGTCCCTCGAGGTAGCCCTCGTGCTTCTCGAAGGGGCCGGGCAGCACGCGCGTGAAGTCCCGTCCGACGGAGGGCTTCTCGGCGATCACAAGCGTCTTGGCCATGCGCGGCGGAGAGTAGCGCCGCGGCACGGACGTGGCGAGTCGCTCGCTTCTCAGATCGACGGACCGGGCTCGACCCCGCGCGCGGCGGCCCCGGCCCTCGCGGCCGCGAGGATCGCCTCGGGGTCCTCGAGCACGCTGACGAGCTCGAGGTCGCGCGCGCCGATCCGGCCGGGGCGCGCGAGGTGGGCCTCCATCCAGCCGAGCAGCCCACTCCAGTACTCCTCGCCGACGAGCACCACGGGCGCGTGGCGGATCTTCGCGGTCTGGATCAGCGTGAGGACCTCGAAGAGCTCATCCAGCGTCCCGAACCCGCCGGGAAACACCACGAAGGCGCTCGCGTAGCGCACGAACATGACCTTCCGCGTGAAGAAGTAATGGAAGCGCAGGGGAAGGTCGACGCTCTGGTTGACGTACTCCTCGTGGGGAAGGTCGATCACGAGCCCGACCGACCGCGCCCCGGCCTCGCGGGCGCCGCGGTTGGCCGCTTCCATCGTTCCCGGGCCGCCGCCGGTGATGATCGCGAAGCCCTCCTCCCCGAGGCGCCGGGCGGTTCGACACGCGAGCACGCTCTCAGGGTGCTCGGGCCGGGTGCGCGCCGAGCCGAATACCGAAACCGCCGGGCCGAGGCCTTCCAGCGCGGCGAAGCCCATCGCGAGCTCGCCGCGCATGCGCTCGATCCGGTCGGCGTCGGTGAGCTCGGTGAGGACGGTGAGGTCCTCGGCTCCGAGGAGCTCCTCGTCGAGCGTGGACGGCGGACGCGGTGAGGGGGACGGGGAGCTCATTCCGCGCACGGGCCCGGCGGTATCGATCGTCCGCTCGCCGCGGCGCCGAGCGCCCGCGCCGCGACCGGGTTGGGGACCGCGAAGCCCGCGTGCGGGCCGCCGCCGGTGGTGGCGGCGAACACCGTGCCCACCACCCGGCCGCGCGCGTCGACTAGCGGGCCGCCCGAGTTGCCCGAGCGCACGAGCCCGCGCAGCGGGGTGACCGACCGGCGCACCGGTCCCTGGCCGTAGGCGTCCTGGGAGACGACGGTGCGCGCTGCTCCGATCCGACCGGGGCGCACGTCGAAGGGCCCGTTGCCGGGGAAGCCGAGGATCGCCGCGCTCGTGCCGGCCGCGGGCTGGCCGACGAGCGCCAGCGGCGGCGCACTCAGCCCCGTGACCCGCAGGACCGCGACGTCGTTGCGGGGATCGAAGGCGACGGCGCGCGCGGGAAGGCGCGGGCCGACCCCGCGCACCTGCACGGTGGTGTCGCTCTCCCCCGCCACGACGTGCGCGTTGGTGACCACGAGTCCGCGCCCGGCGACCCATCCCGAGCCCTCCACGCCGAGCCCGCACGCCGTGCCGAGCACGCGCACGACGCTGCGAGCCGCCCGGCGCACGCCGGGCGCGCGGGCCACGGCGGGCTGCGGCGCTCCGACGCCGGGCCCCGGGCCCGAGATCGTGGGCAGCGGGTCGAAGCGCGCGAGCGCGTTGAGGATCGGCCCCGAGGGCGGCAGGACGGTGTTGAGCTCGCGCAGGACCACCGAGCGCTGGATGTCGCGGCGCAGGCTCCGCGCCCCGGGCGCCTGGGCGAGCACGGCGCCGGCGATCCACGCGATGCCCAGGGCGACCACGGCGGTGAGCGCCGCGCCGAGGACGCCGTCCACCACTCCGAGCCCGGGGAGCCGCAGCCCTCGGCGCAGCCGCGCGGCGAGGCCCTCGAAGCCCGTGGCGAGGATGCCGCCGGCGAGCAGCGCGCCGAGCAGGCCGAAGAGCGGCGCGTAAGGCGAGTGGGAGCCCCCGGGCACGAGCGCCGGTCCGATCCGCGTCCCGAGCACGGCGCCGAGGGTAAAGCCGGCGAGCGAGAGGGCGCCGACGATGAACCCCTGTCCGTAGCCGTAGAAGGCGAGTAGGAGGGCGAAGGCGACGATGACCCAGTCGATGGTGCTCACGCGGCGCTTGAGCCTACTTCGCGGGTGAGTCGGCCGAGCGACCTTCTACGCTCCTCGCCACCGTGCCCACCCCCAGGTCTCGGCGCGCGAGGATGCCCTTGTTCCCTCGCGCCTCCCCTGCGTCCCGGCGCCGCGCTCGGGTGCTTCTCGTCGCGCTGGGGGCGGCCGGGGCGCTGGCGTTCGTGCTCGGCGCCGTCGCGGGATCGAGCGACGGGCACGCGGCCGAGCGCGCCGCCGCGCGCTTCACGGCGGCATGGTCACGCGGCGACTACCGCGCGATGTACGCGCTGCTCACGCCCGCCGCGGCGCGGGCGATCTCGCCCGGGCGCTTCGAGCACGCCTACCGCGACGCCGCGGCCACCGCGACGCTCGTCTCGCTGGCGCCGGGCGCCACCGCTCCCGTCCGCGGGGGCTCCGTGGAGGTTCCGCTGACGCTCCGGACCCGGCTCTTCGCGACCCTGCACACCTCCGTGAGCCTGCCGATGAAGGGAGACCGCGTCGACTGGGCCGCGCTCCTCGTCTTTCCCGGCCTGCGCGCGGGCGAGCGTCTCTCCGCCCGTCGCTTCGCCCCCGCGCGCGCGGCGCTGCTCGCCCGCGACGGCTCCCCCCTGGCCCGCGCGGGGAGCGGGGCGCCGGCGCCCGGGCCCGTGGCCGCCGAGGTGGCCGGGCGGCTCGGGCCGGCTCCTCCCGAGGTGCGCGCCGCGCGGCGGCCCGCCGGCTTCCCCGACTCCTCGCCCGTCGGGCTGAGCGGGCTGCAACGCGTGTTCGAGGACCGACTGGCGGGCCGGCCGGGAGGCGAGCTCCTCGCCGGGGCCCGCGTCATCGCCCGCACCCGGCCGCGCGCGGCCCCGTCGCTGCGCACCTCGATCGACCCGGCAGTGGAGCGGGCGAGCATCACCGCGCTCGCGGGGCGCTTCGGGGGAGCAGCGGCGATCGACCCGCGCACGGGCGAGGTGCTGGCGCTGGCCGGCGTGGCCTACTCCGCGCTCCAGCCCCCCGGCTCGACGTTCAAGATCGTCACCGCCACCGCCGCGCTCGAGGCCCACGCCGTGAGCCTGAAGACGACGTTCCCGGTGCTCACGGGCGCGGTGATCGAGGGCCGCACGCTCCAGAACGCCAACGGCGAGTCATGCGGAGGCACGTTCCTCGCGGCGTTCGCCAAGTCCTGCAACTCGGTCTTCGCTCCGCTCGGAGCGCGCCTGGGAGCCCGGCGCCTGGTCGAGGCGGCCGAGCGCTTCGGCTTCAACCGCGCGCCGGGTATCCCCGGAGCGGCGACGAGCACGATTCCCCCCGCCGGCTCGCTGGGCGACGCCCTCGCGGTGGGCTCCTCGGCGATCGGCCAGGGCCGCGTGCAGGCCACCGCGCTTGAGATGACGACGGTGGCGGCCACGATCGGAGAGCGAGGACGGCGACCGCAGCCCACCTTGCGCGCCCGCTCGAGCCCCGCGTTCGCACGCGTCACCGACGCGCGCACCGCCGATCAGGTCGGGCCGCTCATGCGCGCAGTGGTCACCGAGGGAACCGGCACCGCGGCGGCCATCCCCGGCGTCGCGGTGGCGGGAAAGACGGGGACCGCGGAGTTGGGCGATACCACCCGGACCTCGCCGGGGGCCCCCGGGAGCGCGACGGGCACAGACGCCTGGTTCGCCGCCTACGCCCCCGCCCGGAGGCCACGTGTCGCGGTGGGCGTGCTGCTCGTCAAGGCGGGCGCCGGCGGGACGAGCGCCGCGCCGGTCGCGCGGGAGATCCTGCTCGCTGGCCTGCGCCGCTAGAGCGGCGGGCGATCCTGCACCCGTCCGCCGCGCCGCGCCAGCCACATCCCCACCCCACCGCGACGAGGAGCCCGGCGATCAGCCCGATCCCGAGCAGGACCCGATTCGCGTGCCCTCCGGACGCGAGACCGCGACGAACACCACCGGCCCGGCCACGGCGAGAAACATGCCAAGCGCGGCGGGCACGGGCGAGAATGTCGGATCCGCCCGTGGGAGGGCTCCTCACCCTCCCACGGCCGGTCCGCGTTCATCCCCGACGGCCCTACAAGTCCAGCTTCACGCTGGCCTGCACCTTCTCCGGCGCCTCGGAGCTCAGCAGCTGCAGCGTGAGCGGCCGATCCTGGTAGGCCGAGGTCTTGATCTTGAAGAGCACGAGCGAGCCCTGGATCGGTCCGGAGGACGCGGGCGAGTTCGCCATGGGCTCCAACCCGCCCGGGCCGAGGGTCTGGGCCGTGTAGGCGAAGGGAGCGGTGGGCGGCATGGCGATCGGTTGATACATCGTCCCCTGCGTGTCCACGATGCGGAGGTTGCTCGTCGAGCGGGCGCTCATCTTGCTCTCGTTCTTGACCTGCAGCCAGACGCCGAACCACTCCTCGCCCGGGCCCGGCGGGGTGACGCCGGGGCCGAGATTCGCCAGGTAGGCCTTATCCTCGATGTCGCTCGGATTGAGCTCGCGAGAGATCTGCACCTGATAGGTGAGCGGCCCGGCGGCGAGGTAGAGCCCCTCCGTCCCCGCGTCGGCGACCGGCCCGCGCTCCGCGCAGCCCGGCAGGACGACGGCCAGCGCGAGCGCGAGAACGGCGGGCAGGATGCGCGAGGAGGCCTTCACGGGGCGGCGAAGCATATCGACGGCCTCTGCCCTCTAGCGGGCCGCGACCGTCGCCCGCAGACCCCGCTCGCGCCCCTCCTCGAGGATGGAGCGCAGCCGCCGGAGCGCCTTGCGGTTCTTGCGCTTCCACCAACCGCTGCCACCGCGCAGCTCGAGCAACCGATCGGAGAGCAGCGCGGGCTGGGTCTCCACGGTGAGCTCGACCTTGGTCGCGTTGCCCGCCGCGGGCGAGAGCGTGTAGACGGTCAGCGCGCGCACGCGGTTGAACTTGCCCCCCCGGCCCTTCTCCACGATCCGGTAGGGCGGCTCGACCTCGACGAAGGTCACGTCGCGCCAACCGAACCGGTTGCCGGGCGCGTCGACGCGAAACCGCGCGCCGGCGCCGCGGCCGAAGGAGTCCTCGCGCGTCAGATGCCAGTCCTTGAGGAAGTGGTCGGTGAACTCGGGGTGGTTCGCGAGGTCGGCCAGGTACTCGAAGACCTCCTCGCGCGGGCGGTCGACGGTGGTGGAGACGGTGACCGGATCCACGGCGGGCGGGAGCCTACCGCGTGCGTGAGACCCCGTCGCAGCGCGCGCTGGGTCAGGCTGCGCGCAGGCGCACCGCGTGCCCGCAGACGCTCGAGCGCACGATCTCGGTGCGCAACGGCTCCTCGTGGCGCCGGGGCCGGCACAGCACACAGACGAGCTTCTCGCCCGGATAGACGTGCACGAGCTCTCCGACGAGCGGCGTGCGCCGGCAGAGGAGACACGCCTCTCGGTGCGCGAGCAGCGCCCCGACGCCACGGCGCAGCAGCTCGCGCTCCAGATCGGGGGCCGCGGCGGGCAGCATGGCTGGGGTTTCGGGCCAGAGGGGCGGGTTCCTGCCGCGCGGGCTCACCAGAGCCCTATCGGCATCCGGGCCGTTGGGCACGAGCCTCGGCGGGTAGCCCGACCTCTCGGCTCCGAGCACTCGCGCGCATGCGTGCGAACCGTTAGGATCTGATGTGTGCGGTTATCCCACCGCACCGTGGGAGGTAGGAGAACGCATGAACCCGCTGACTTCGGGCACCCTCGCCGGCATTGGGTCGTTTCGATGCATGCAGTGCGACTACGCGATATCGCTCGCGCCCCTCGATCCGCTCCCCGCATGCCCGGGGTGCGGAGGCGTGGAGTTCACCCGTGCGTCGATGTTCGCCACGACGGACCACGCCGAGGAGCCCGCCGCCTCCGTCGAACGTGACCCGTGGCTGCTCGAGCTGCGGGAGGCCTTCGACGAACCCGGTCAGTACCTCGCCTACGACGACGGCGAGGGACCGCGGGTCGTCTCGCTCACGCGCGAATGGACCAGGATCGGACGCTCGCTGGCGGCCGACGTCCGCTTCGACGACCCGACCGTCTCGCGCCGCCACGCGCTCATCGTTCGTCGTCCCGACGGCGTTCGGGTGCTCGATGACCGCAGCCTGAACGGAGTGTTCGTCAACGGGGAGCGCGTCGAGTGGAGCCAGCTCGGCGACGGCGATCAGATCCTCGTCGGCCGCCACCGCCTGCACTTCCTCGACGTGCCGGTCGTGTCGGGCATGCGCGAGCGCCCCGCCGCCCACCCGGAGCTGGTCTCCTAGACGCGCCCCGGGCCGCCTCGGGCGTGGCCCTGCACGTCGGGCCGCGCCCGTATGATCCGCGGCCCATGGCGATCACCATCGCGGTTCTCTCCCAGAAGGGGGGCACGGGCAAGACGACGACGGTGCGCACGCTCACCGACGTCTTTCGCCGCGTCGGCCTGAAGACCCTCGCCGTCGACCTCGACCCCCAGGGCAACCTGTCGGACTACTTCGACGCCGACCCCGAGATCTCGCCGACCGTGGCCGAGGTCCTCACGGGCCGCGCCCGGGCCACCGAGGCGGTGCACGACGACCTGATGCCCGCCAACCTCGGGCTGGCCGAAGCCGAGCTCGTCCTCGGCGGCAAGATGGGCCGCGAGCTGACGCTGCGCCGCGCGCTCAAGGACGCGTGGCGCTCCTACGACGTCGTGCTCATCGACTGCCCGCCCGCGCTCGGGCTGCTCACCGTCAACGCGCTCGTTGCCGCCGACTACGCGCTGCTCTCCGCCGAAGCGCAGTACTTCGCGATGCAGGGCGTCGAGCAGGCGCTCGAGGTCATCGAGCTCGCGCGCGACGGCCTGAACCCCGACCTCGAGTGGCTGGGAGTGGTGCTGAACATCGCCGACATGCGCACCACCCACTCGCGCGAGGCGTTCCGCTCCCTGCAGGAGCACTTCGGCGAGAAGCTGATCGAGACGACGATTCGCGCCTCGATCGCCTACGCGGAGTCCGCTGAGCGCGGTCTCTCGATCCTCGACCACCGTCCCGACCTCGGCCAGGACTACCTCCAGGTTGCCGACGAGCTGCTCGCGCGCCTGGAGCTCAAGGACGCGCGCAAGCGCCTGGAGCCCATGCTCGCGGGCGCGCGCAGCGCGGCCGCGAGATCGTAGGGGCGAGTTACAGATGCAGATGCAGGCGGAGAGCCTCGTCGACCTGGTCCATGACCGAAGCCGGGAGCCGGCCGAGGACCGGCCCGAGGCGCTCTACGGAGACGGCGCGCACCTGCTCGGCTTGGGCCTTGGAATCGACCCTGAGCCCCGTCAGTTCCGCTGAGAGCAGCGTCTGAAACGGGAAGACCCGCGCGACGCTGCTCGTGACGGGGACCACGGTGACAACGCCGCGTCCCAGGCGCGCCGCGGTCGCGTTGGCGTGATCGTTGCTGACCACGATCGCCGGTCGGCGCTTGTCAGCCTCGCTTCCTCGTGCCGGTTCGAGGTCGGTCAGCCGAACTTCACCGCGGCGCATCGGTCAGGCCATCCCCCACCGCACCTCCCCATGCGGCTTCCTCGCCTGAGGACGCCCATTCCGCCCACGCCGCGGCGTAGTCGTGCTCGAGATCGGCGTGGCGGAGGAGCCGGATCGCGTGCTGGAGGGCCGCTGAGCGCGACCGGAGGCCCGATGTCCGGGCGTACTCGTCGAGTACGGCCACCTGCGCTTCAGACAGGCTCACGCTGAGCTTCATACCTACATGCTACCTGGGTAGCAGTAAATTTCCTACCTCGATGCCCGCTCTCGCGACGTCCGCGTCGACCGGCCTCACAGCGCCCGCACGTCCGCCCCCTGGGGCTCGAAGGGCACGCGGATGACCGCGGCCCACCCCTGCGCCTCGCGCTGGACGGCGTCGCGGATGCCTCCCGTCTGCTCGTAGTGCGACCACACGAGCACAGTCGGACCCGCCCCCGAGATGGTGGCGCCGAGCGCCCCGAGCTCTCGCGCCCGGTGCAGCAGGTTCATCGAGCGCGGGAAGAGATGGCCCCGGCGCTCCTGATGCAGGCGGTCGTGGAGCCCGCGGGCGACGAGGTCCCAGTCGCCCTGCACGAGGCCGAGCATGAGCAGGGAGGCGTGCCCGACGTTGAAGACCGCGTCGCTCAGCGGAACGCTCTCGGGAAGGGCGCGCCGCGCCTGCGCCGTGCGCACCGCCTCGCCGGGGACGACGAGGATTCCCTCGAGGCCGGTCGGGGGATCGAAGCGCGCGGGCCGGCCGCCCGCGCACACCACGAAGCCGCCGTGCAGCGCGGCGCCGACGTTGTCGGGATGGCCCTCCATCTCCTGCGCCAGCGCGAAGAGGTCGGCGTCGAGCTCGAAGAGATGGTCGGCGGCCATGAGCCCGGCGACCGTCGCCGCGGCGCTCGAGCCGAGGCCGCCGGCGAGCGGTATCTGGGAGGAGATGCGAAACGCGAAGCCCTCGGGCGAGTGCAGGCGCGCGAAGGCGCGCACGCACAGGTTCGAGGCATCGCGCGGCACGTCGAGGTCGGTCTCCACCGCGAAGGTGCCGGTTTCGACCACCTCGAGCTCGAGGTGGAGCGCCAGCGCCGCCGCCAGCACGTCGAAGCCCGGACCGAGGTTGGCCGAGGAGGCGGGGACGCGGACGAGGCGGCGGCGCTCCATCAGTCGAGCACGGCGCGCTCGACCGCGGCCAGCTCCGGCTCGCAGGGGATCACGGTTCCCGCCTCGCCGAGCGCGGTCTGCGGGTCCTTGAGCCCGTGGCCGGTGAGCACGCAAACCACCCGCTCCGCGTCGCCCGGCCCGTAGGCGAGGAGGCCGGCCACGCTCGCGGCCGACGCCGGCTCGCAGAAGACTCCCTCGCGGGAGGCGAGGAAGCGGTAGGCGTCGAGGATCTGCTCGTCGCTCACTGCCCGCACCGCGCCACGCGAGGCGCTCATGGCGTTCATGGCCTCCTCCCAGCGCGCGGGATTGCCGATGCGGATCGCGCTCGCCACCGTCTCGGGCTCGGCGACGGGCGCCCCGAGCACGAGCGGCGCCGCACCCTCGGCTTGGAAGCCGAGCATCTGCGGGCGGGCCCCGAGCTCCTCGAAGCCCTTCCAGTACGCGGTTACGTTGCCGGCGTTGCCGACGGGGATGCAGAGCGCGTCGATCTCCCCGAGCTCCTCGGCGATCTCGAAGGCCGCGGTCTTCTGGCCCTCGAGCCGGAACGCGTTGACCGAGTTGACCAGCGCGATCGGATGCGCGCGCACTAGGGCGCGCACGAGCGTGAGGGCCGCGTCGAAGTTGCCGCGCAGCGCGACGACGCGTGCGCCGTGCATAAGCGCCTGGGCGAGCTTGCCCGTGGCGATCTTGCCCTCGGGCACGATCACCGCGCCGCGCAGGCCGGCCCGGGCGGCGTAGGCCGCGGCGCTCGCCGCGGTGTTGCCCGTCGAGGCGCAGATAACGGCCTCGGCTCCCTCGCGCACGGCGGCGGAGACCGCGCACGTCATGCCCCGGTCCTTGAACGACCCCGTGGGGTTGGCCCCCTCGAGCTTCAGCCACACCTCGGCGCCGACGCGCTCGGAGAGCCGCGGGGCGAGCACGAGCGGCGTCGAGCCCTCCTCGAGGGAGACCACCGGGTCCTCGGCCGCGAAGGGCAGGCGCTCGCGGTAGCGCTCGATCAGCCCCGGCATGCGGCGGGAAGGATGGCAGAGGGCAGCCCGGCGGACCAAAGCGCACGCCGGGGGGAGCCTCGGACGCGGTCAGCCGCGCTTGTAGGCGACGAGCCCGACGGCCCACTTCTCGGCCAAGGAGATCGTCGGCGCGTAGGTGTAGCTGCCGGTCGCCGAGACGATCCGGTAGGCAGCGTGGTTCGTTAGGTTGCCGGTGGCCCCGCCGCAGGCGGTGGTCGCCTCCGGCAGGGCGGTCCAGCCCGAGGCTTCGGCGTAGGGGCGCACGTTCTCGTTGCCGGAGAGGCCTAAAGAGCAGGTCGGGTCCGTTGGCGGTCGTGACCGCCAACGGACCCGTTGGCGGTCGTGACCGCCGCCCTCGGCGCGCGCGACTGCCCCGTCCCGGTTCCGGTGGAGTCGACGCGGACACCCGTCGCGATGTTGGCGAACTCCTCCAGGGCGACCGAGCTCGCGCTCGCGGCCGGGTAGGAGACGGTGAAGTGCTCGTTGGCGAGCAGACCGGTGCTCAGGCGGGAGGAGAGGACCACGGTCCGCACCCCGGCGTTGAAGACGTCCACGTCGATCGTGTAGACGTTGCCGCGGTTGTCGGAGGCCGAGACGGCCCCCGAAGTCGTCCCGCGGGCGACGAAGCGCACCACCATGGTGTGACCCGCCGGGATGCCTTCCGGAGGAACGGACATCGTGCTCGAGCCCCCGCCGCAGCGGCTCGTGCGATCTCCTTGACGGACGGGCTCGCCGGGAACGTCGCCGCCACAGAAGAACGTGTCTCCGTCGTTCGAAGAGCTCGACGCGAAGCTGGCGAACACCCGCGGCATCCCCATCGCGGTTCCCACGCCCCCGACTGCGACCAGGACGAGGCACACCGCAGCGGCCCGACGCGCGAGAACACGGGCCCACGTTCGTCGAGGCGCGCCCATGCCCGCGTGCTCGACGGCGGTCGCCGGGGACTTGAGCGCTCAAAGAGGCAGAGGAATCGGTCGATCTAGCGGAGGATGAAGCGATCCTTCCGGCTCGTGGTGGCCGCGCTCGCGTTCCTGGCCGTGCTCGGCGCGCTGGTCTCAGGCGCCTACGCGGCCTTCTCGGCCCAGACCTCCAACTCCGGCAACTCGTTCACTGCCGCGAGCTCATTTCCGAGCTGCGGCGCAAACCTGCTCTTCCTGAACGGCTTCGAGGCGGGCACGCTGACCCTGGCGGGCGGAGCGAGCTTCTTCTCCCAGCAGCTCGGCTCGAGCGGGACGGCCTCGGTCGACTCGGCCGTAAAGCACAACGGGCTCTACTCGCTCGCCATCCAGAAGTCCACCGGGGGCAGCATGGCCCTCTCCGGAGGCGGGGCCGCGGCGGGCACGCTGGCCGTCCACTTCGCGCTGCGTCTCCCATCGCTGCCCGCCGGCTCCGTGATGCTCGCCCGCATCGACCTGAACAGCGGCCTTCTGCTCAACGTGCGCTACGACGCCGCGAGCGGGAAGTTCAAGCTCGACTGGACCGGCTCGGGGGGCAGCGTCCTGTCTTCGACGAACGTGCAGGCGGGAACCTGGCAGTCGTTCGACGTGCGCATCAGCGCGGCGAGCGCACCACCCCACGCCGACTGGCAGGTGGACGGGACCGCCCAGCCCCAGCTCGTCTCCACCGCCGCCGCGACGACGGTCAACGGCGGCCTGCTCGGCTCTGTCGACGCGACGGACTCCTTCTCCGCCAACTACGACGACGTCGCCGCCTCCACGGCCGCCGCGGACTACCCGCTCGGCGACGGAGCGGTGCTTCCGTTGAGCCCGACCTCGACGGGCGCGAGCAGCGGTGCCACTAACTTCCGCGACGGCACGGGCGCGGCCATCGACGCCAACTCCCACACCGCGATCGACGGCCAGCCGCTCTCCTCCACGGCCGACTGGCTCAAGCAGGTGACGGCCTCGACCTCGTCCTACCTCGAGTTCGGGCTCGGCGACTCCTCCCGTACCTGCATCGAGGGCGTCTCGGCGATCGTCGCCTACGCCGCGTCGGGAACGAGCGGGAGCAACGGCGCCACGGTGATCCACGACGGCACGATCGACCGGATCGTGTACTCCGGTTCGATGAACTCCACGAGCCTCAGGTACGCCTCGGCGATCGTCCCGCCCGCGGGTGCGCAATGGACGCGCACCGAGCTGAACGCGTTGACCGCCCGCATCGGCTACTCGAGCAACGTGAGCTCCCAGCCCTACTGGCATGGGCTGCTGCTCCAGTACTTCAGCCGCTGAGCCTCCTGCTCGCCCGCATTCGGGCGCCGAACCGCTCAAGCCGCAGCGCTGAGCGCCCGATTGTGTGGACGAGAAGTCCAAACGAGCCGCATGAGGCGCCTCGTGTTGCGAAAGGGAAGAACGATGAAGGGACTCCGCAAGGTCATGCTGACGCTACTGGTGGTGGGCGGCGTCGCCAGCCTCGCCGGGTTCGGGGTCTTCTCGGCCTTCTCGAGCACCACCACCAACCCGGGCAACTCGTTTGCCGCGGGCAGCGTCAACATCGCCGACAACGACGCCGGCACCGCCCTCTACAACGTCACGAACAAGAAGCCCGGCGACACCGCCACGGGCTGCATCAAGGTGACCTACACGGCTCGCTGCCCGCCACGGTCAAGCTCTACCGCAGCGCCTTCACCGGCGGCACGGGCCTCGACACCTACCTCGACGTCAACGTCACGCACGGCACGGGCACCAACGCGGACTGCAGCGACTTCACCGCCGCGGCCTCGGGCAGCTCGGTCTACACGGGCACGCTGAACGCCTTCAACACAAGCTTCGCGAGCGGCATCTCCCTGAGCAACGGCGCCGGCGCGGGGGCGTGGGGGCAGAACGACGCGGTGACCTACAAGTTCACCGTCTCACTCCAGGACAACAACTCCGCCAACGGCCTGACCAGCGGCGTGCACTCCTTCGTCTGGGAGACGCACAACAACTAGGCGGCGCGGTCGAGGAGGGCGGGTCGCCGGGCAGCCGGCGCCCCGCCTCCTCCCTCCACCGTCGCCTCGAGACCGGAGCGGATTCGTGCGGAGCAAGGACTGGGCCCGCGGGCTTGGACTCAACGCGGGCCTCGTGCTCGTCGCGCTGGCCCTCATCGCCTGGCACGTGCCCCAGGGCCGGGGACGGCTCGGGCTCGACGTGACTTTTCTCGCCGCCCCGACCGGCGAGCTCGGCGTCACGCCGACGGGCCCCGTACTGCGCGCCACCGGCCTCCAGGCGGGTACCTCCGGCCCCCTCACCACCCTCACCGTGAGAAACCAGACCCCCCCGCACGCTCGTGATCCGCCTGCGCGCCCGTCCCTCCTCCGCGGCGCTCGACTCCGTCCTCCGGACGCGAGTGGCCCTCTACGGGCGCCCGCTCCTCGACGCTCCGCTCGCCCGGCTGCGCGCGGGCGCGCCCCTCTTCCGCCTCGCGGCGGGACGCCGCGTCAAGCTCGCGCTCGGCGTCCGGCTGCCGGCCGGCTCGGTCGGCTACGGCGGCGCGATCCTCGACGTCCCGCTCGAGCTCACGAGCCGTCCGGTGGGAAGGGCGGCGAAGTGAGCACGGCGCGCAAGCTCGCGCGCGTGGCGCTCGTGCTCGGCGTCCTCGGCCTGATCGCCGCCGGCGGCACCTACGCCGCCTTCTCCTCGACGACGACCAACCCCGATGACCGCTTCGACGCGGGGAGCGTCGCCCTCTCCGACAACGACGGGGGGACCGCGCTGCTCTCGCTCTCCGGCGCCGTCCCGGGCGATTCGACCACGCGGTGCATCACCGTGACCTACAACGGCTCGCTCGCCGCCGCCGTGCGCCTCTACGGAACCGTGAGCGGCTCCCTGCCCTCCTACCTCCAGCTCACCGTCACCCGGGGCACCGATCCCGCGCCGTCGTTCGCCTCGTGCGGCGGGTTCACCGCCGACTCCTCGGACTACATCGGAGCAGGGCCCGGAGTCATCTACTCGGGCTCGCTCGCGTCGTTCCCGAGCTCCTACGCAAGCGGCATCGTCGACCCCGCGCCGGGCGCACCCGCGACGTGGACCACCTCCGAGGCCCACACCTACCAGTTCACCGTCAGCCTGAACGACGATCCGGGGCCCAGGGCCTCTCGGGCAACGCGAGCTTCACGTGGGAGGCGCGCAACCAGTGAGCGCGCTCGCTCCCAGAGGTGGCTCCGCCGGGCGGTGGTGCGCGCTCATGGCCGTCTGGACCATCGTCGGATGCGGAGTCGGGCTCGTGGCCGCGATCGCCGGCTCGGCGCTGCTCGGTGATCGCCCGCTCACAGTCTTGTCGGGGAGCATGGAGCCCGCCATCGACACGGGTGACGTCGAGGTGACCAAGCCGATCCGGCCCCTCTCCGTCCAGGTGGGCGACGTGGTCGCCTTTCGCGACCCGAGCGGGCGCGACCGGCTGATCTCCCACCGCGTGCGCGAGATCCATCCGCGCGGCAGCGCCGTCTCCTTCGTCACCCAGGGTGACGCCAACAACACGGTGGAGAAGTGGAGCGTGCCCGCCGGCGGCCACCTCGGCCTGGTCGTCCAGCGCCTGCCGCGGCTCGGCTACGGGCTCGTGTGGGTCGCCACGCCGTGGGGCCGCATCCTGCTGCTGGTGATCCCCGCCGTGCTGCTCGGGATCGCTGAGATCGTCAACATCTGGCGCCCCACGCCCAAGGTCCTCGAGTCATGAGCGCCCGGGTCGAACGGCCGGCTCTCGGGCGGCTGATCGCCACGACGGCGATCGCCGCCCTCGTGCTCGCGACGGTCTCCTTCGCGATGGGCTCGCGCGGAGCGAGCCGCCGGGCGAGCGCCAACGTGAGCCTGACGGCCGGGAGCTTCTCGAGCTCCAACTCGCGCGACGGAGCGGCGATCTTCACGGCGCGCAACGTGCGCCCGGGCGGAGCGAGCACGGGACAGGTGACGATCGCCAACTCCGGCCAGCTCGCCGGCTCCTTTTCGCTCGCCCAGAGCGGACTGAGCGATCGTCCCGGACAGGCCGGGGGGCGACTCTCCGAGCTCGCCCAGCTCGAGGTGAGCGACGTCACGCGCCCCGACGCGCCGACGCCCGTCTACGCCGGCTCGCTCGGGGCGATGGCCCCCGAGCCTCCCCCTCGGCACCTTCCGCCCGGGCGAGGCGCACACCTACTCCTTCACGGTCTCCCTCCCCGCCGACGCCCCGACCGGTGCCGACCTGAACGCCTATCAGGCCGCCGCGCTCCAGGTCGCCTACGCATGGAAGAGCACCGGCGGGGCCCCTCCGAGCTCTGTTCCGGCTCCCCCGAGCACTTCTCCGAGCGATCCGCCGCCGACTGCCACCCAGCCGAGCGATCCGCCGCCGGCCCACCACACCCCGCCCGTCACGAACGCCCCCGGGAGCCCCCCGGCGACGCACCTCCCGGCGGCGCCCACCCCCCATTCCCCCTCGACCGCGAGCCCCAGGCCGGCGCCGAGCCCGGCATCCCCCGCGGCGCCGCCCGCGACGGCGACTTCGGGCGCACCTCGGCCGGCGACGAGCTCCCCGGCCGGCTCCACGCCTTCCTTCGGATCCGGGGGCACCACGAGCAACCGGGGCGCCACTCCCGGCCCCTCCGGGGGGAACGGCGGGCCCGCGGCCCGCCCCCGCCACGCCGCCGGCCCGCATCCGCGCCACGCGCACCGACGCGGCCCCCGCGCCGGAGCCGGGTCGCCTCCGCACCACTACGCCAAGTCCCTGCTCTCCAGCCTGCTCTCGGCGGTGCAGCGAGTCGCCTCGGCCGTCGTCAAGCACGGCGCCTTCTCCTTCACGCTGCTGCTGATCATACTCGCCTTCTTCTACCTCCAGTACTGGCTTGACCGCCGTGACCCCAAGCTGGCCCTCGCGCCGGTCGATCCCGAGCCCTCGAGGAGCTTCGAATGACCCCGTCCCCCGCATCGTCCCCCCGAGCCGGCCTGCCGGGACTCGAGATGGTTCCCCTCGCCGAGCGGCTGCGTGCCATGCACTTCCTCCGGCTCGCGCTGGCCGCCCTGGTGATCGTCGCTTACGTCGCGCTGCCCGGCGTGGCGCACGGCAATCTGCCGATCCTCGCCGCGGGGACGGCGGGCTACCTCGTGCTCTCCATCACGGGCTACTTCCTCTGGCGAGCGGGCCGCGGGGGCGGCCTCATCCTGTTCAGCGCCCTGCTTCTCCTCGACGGAGCCTTCCTCGCCTGGGCGACCTACGCGAGCGGCGGCGTGGGGAGCCCACCCGCCTACCTGCTCTTCGCCTACGTGGTCGCGGCGACCCTCGTGGCCTCCTACCGCACCGGGCTCAAGGTGGTGCTGTGGGAGTCGCTGCTGCTCCTGGCCGCCTTCCAGGTGCGGGCCACCGGCATCCTTCCCGCGCTCGGGATCCATCCGCCGGCACCCGGAAGCGCCGAGTATCGACGGGTGATCCTTCTCGTGGTCGGGCTGTGGCTCACGGGAATCGTCACCGCGAGCTACTCCGCGCTCAACGAGCGCGAGCTGCGACGCCGGCGCTTCGACCTGACCTCGTTGACCGACATGGCCGACGAGCTCGAGCAGGACATGCGGCCGGCCGCGATCGCGTGATGCTCCTCCGGCGCACGAGCGAGACTTTCGATTTCACTCGCGGCCTCGTGCTCGCGCGCTCGGACTACGGGCGCCTCGGCGTCCTCGCCACCGAGGGCACCGAGCCCGGGCTCGGCCCGGTGCCGGCGACCGACACCGTCGAGCGCGCGTGGGCCACGCGCGCGCCCGTGCTCGTCAAGTGTCTGCTCGAGCCTGAGGATGCGCCCCTGGCCGAGCTGCTTCCCGACGGACGCAACCTGCTCATCGTCCCGCTGATCGCGGAGGGCAGGCCCATCGGCGTTCTTCTCGCCGAGCACTCCAAGCCGCGGATCGACGGGCGGGCGGTGACCATGCTCGCCCAGTTCGCCTCCCACGCCTCGCTGGCGCTGCGCAACGCCTGGCTGCTCGAGGAGATGCGCGAGATGGCCGACCGCGACGCCCTGACCGGCATCGCCAACCGTCGCTCCTTCGACGCGCGACTCGCGCTCGAGCTCAAGCGCGCGCAGCGTACGAACGACCCGCTCAGCCTCCTGCTCGTCGACCTCGACCACTTCAAGCGGCTGAACGACGCGCACGGCCATCTCTCCGGCGATGAGGCGCTGCGCCGCGTCGCCGCGTCGCTCGGCGAGCACGCCCGCGAGATCGACATGCCCGCCCGCTACGGCGGAGAGGAGTTCGCGCTCGTGCTTCCGAGCTGCTCGCCAGAGGACGCGGCCGCCGTCGCCGACCGCGTACGCGAGGGCATCTCCGAGCTGCAGGGGCTCCCCGCGACGCTCACCGCGAGCGTGGGCGTGGCGAGCTGGCCACGCAACGCGCTGGATGCCCGCGCCCTTCTCGCCGCCTCCGACGCGGCGCTCTACGCCGCCAAGCGATCCGGTCGCGACCGCGTCGTGTCCTCGGATACGGTGATCGACGAGCTCGCCGACATGCCGAGCGAGAGGCCCGGCCGGCGTCCGACGGGACGCATCCCGACCAGGTGACGGGATGAGCGCCCGCGCGCCGGACACCCTCGGCCGGGAGGAGGCGATGCCGCCGCTCGAGCTCTACGAGCCGACCGCCGAGCTGACGAGCCGACCGCTCTTGCTCGACCGCCTCGAGCAGGCGCTCCACCTCGCGAGCCGCCAGAAGCACATGGTCGCCGTGCTCCTCGTCGAGCTCGACAACGTGCGCACGGTCAACCGCAGCCTCGGCTACGCGGCGGGCGATGAGCTGCTCGCTCAGGTGGGCCGGCGGATGCGCGAGCAGGTGCGCGCGGGCGACAGCGTCGCTCAGCTCGGCGACGACGAGTTCGCGATCCTCCTGCCCGACGTGACCGCCGTGGGCTACGCCCGCGCGGTCAGCCGGATCGTCGGCTCGCTGCGCGAGCCCTTCGCGATCGAAGGCCACGAGCTGCCGATGAGCGCGAGCATCGGGATCGCCACGAGCCGGGGAGGCGGAGTCGCGCCGGCCACGGTGCTCCAGAACGCGGGCATCGCGATGCAGCGGGCCAAGCGCCAGGGCAAGGCCTACGAGCTCTTCAACGCGGACATGCACTCCGCCGCGATCCGGCGCCTGAGCGCCGAGGCGGGGCTGCGCCGCGCGGTCGCGCGTTCGGAGTTCACCATCTTCCAGCCGATCGTCGGCCTCGAGGCGGGCGAGACCGTCGCGGTCGAGGCGCTCATGCGCTGGGAGCATCCCCAGCACGGGCTCCTCGAGGCGCAGAGCTTCATAGACCTCGCGGAGGAGACGCAGCTCATCCTCCCGCTCGGACGCTTCGCGCTGCGGGAGTCCTGCCGGCGGCTGAGCGCGTGGCAGGCCGAGGACGCGCGCGCGCAGTCCGTCGGCCTGTTCGTGAACGTCTCCGCCCGGCAGCTCGCGACCCCGCGCTTCGCCCATGAGGTGCTCGAGGCGCTGCGCGAGACCGGCCTCGAGCCGGGCCGGCTGACGCTCGAGATGACCGAGACGCTGATGAAGCCCGACGCGGACTGCCTGCTCGCGATGCTCCGGCGCCTGCGCGCCGCCGGCGTGCGCATCGCGCTCGACGACTTCGGGACCGGCTACTCCTCGCTCGCCTACCTCTCCCACCTGCCCATCGACGTGGTCAAGCTCGCCAAGGAGTTCACCGACGGCATGGGCGTGGGACGCGGCTCCGCGGTCATGGGCGCCACGCTCGCCCTGTGCCGGGCGCTCGGAGTCGAGGTCGTCGCCGAGGGGATCGAGCGCCCCGAGCAGCTCGCCGAGCTCCGCGAGCTCGGCGCCGACATGGGCCAGGGCTACCTGATCGGACGGGCCGCGCCCGGCGAGGTCCTGCCGGACTCCCTGGGCTCGGCGTAGCGCCTCGCGGCTAGATGAGTCATTCCGCGGCGGCGTGCGGGCGGGGGCGGCGCCCATCGCGCGTAGATATGCGCCGCGCGACCGCACGGGGCGAGACTCCTGCCCGAGGGGCTACCCGGGGGGGCAAGTGTGTAGCCGTGACACGTAGGCGGCGCATACGGCATAGGCTCCGAACGTGGCGGTTCGGGGCGCGCTTACGGCAGTGCGGGATTGGGTGCAGCGCTGGCCCCACGCGCGCACTCAGCCGGTTGCGGGAGGCATCGTGGCTATAGGCGTGCCGGTCGTCGTCGCCCTAATAAAGGGCAGGACGCTCGGGATCGTCGCGCTGAGCGTGCTGGTGGCGCTCTCCTTGGTGTACCTGGCGTTCGCCTCCTCGCTCCAGCGCAGGAACCACGCTGAGCGATGCGAGTCCCTCGGCCGCCAAATCGAGGAGCTACTAGAGGAACGCAGCAAGAACAGGCCCCGACCAAGGGCGGAAAGCGGGGGGACGAAGGCTTGGCAGTCAGCGCTGCGGATTGGGGCACAGTCGAACGCATCGCGCCACGACGAGGCGACGATCCGCTTCTACGAGGGAGCCTACGGTGCGGATGTCTTACGCCTGGCGGGAGAACTGCGCACGCCTGTCGAGGCGCACGCCTCGGAGGTGGCCGCTTTAGCACCACCCCAGACGTTGGACGACCTCGCTGGCATCACGAAAACGCTGAAGCGAATGGGCGAGAGGCTCGCGTGATACTTGCACCACGTACGTGCAACTGGTATCATGCTGCTTATGGCAGCGAGGTCCCGCGACTCGGTACTTCCCTCCGCTTCGAGCGAGAGCACGATGACCTACTCGCGGTTCTTGGAGCTATTCCCGGACAACGATGCCTGCTTGGAGCACTTGCGCGGCAAGTTCTTCCCGGATGGGTCGGATTGCCCCGGTTGCGGGCGTGCGACCAAGTTCTTCCGGATCAAGAGCCGCGCGGCGTACTCGTGCATGTACTGCCGCCAGCAGGTCTACCCCACGGCGGGCACGATCTTCCACAAGTCCACCGTGAGCTTGCAGCTCTGGTACTTCGGGATCTATCTAATGTCGAGCACCCGTTGCGGGATCAGCGCCAAGCAGTTGGAGCGCGAGATCGGCGTGACCTACAAGACCGCACACCGGATGTTCAAGCAGATTCGGACGCTGCTGGCCGACGAGGATGGGCCGCTCTCGGGCGAGGTCGAGATGGACGAGACGTGGGTTGGCGGCAAGCCGCGCGGGCGGGGTCTGAGCCATGCGGAGGCTTCGCGCTGGCGCGACCGCAAGCCGACCGTGTTCGGTGCCGTGGAGCGCGGGGGACGGGTCCGGGCAACGATCATCCGGGATCGCACCTCGGCGCTATTGGGTCAGGCCGCGAGCGAGCATGTGCTGCCGGCGTCGATGATCTTCACGGACGAATGGGCGGGCTACACGACGCTCGGGCGGCGCTACAAGAGCCACCGCCGGATCGCCCACTCGGCCCGCGTGTACGTGGACGGCAACGTCCACACAAACACGATCGAGGGGTTCTTCGGGCTCGTCAAGAACGGCATCCGGGGCGTCTACCACTCCGTCAGCTCGACGTACTTGCAGAGCTACTTGGACGAGTACTCGTGGCGCTACAACCACCGCGACGACACGCAGCCTATGTTTTGGACGATCCTCGCGCGCGTCGAGAAGACTTCTCCTCCGCCTCAGCTAGCCGCTCCCGGGAACGGTTAGTCGATGCGCGCTCCAAGTCCCGGAGAAAGTCCTCCTCGGAGTGCTCAGGGTCGAGCTTGGCAACCACGTCCTCGGCGGGCGGGGTCGGTTCTCTTTTGGGCGGACGCTCGCGCGCAGGCATATCGCTTCCCCTCGGGGGTACACTTCAGCTTGTAGTCATTGGACCTAACGGGGCTCGAACCCGTCGCGGGGGGTTTCTAAGGCACCCACGGCAACCTGCTAGGCCCAAGCTTGACTGGACCCCCACCGGCTCCCTACGTGGAGCCGGTGGGGGGGTTCGCCCAGTCCTCGACCCGTTCGGGCTCTTCACGGCCCTGGTGGGGCAAGCTTTGTTCGCCGTCGTCGCCGGATGGGGCGCCGTTGGGCGAGTCGAGGAGCAGGTCCTCTCGGTAGCTGAGCGGCTTATAAGTCCCGCGCACGGTTTCGGACTTCTTGATCTTGCCTACCTTCGCTGCGTAGTAGAGCGCGTTCGAGACACTGTCGCTAGACAGCTCGTAGCCAGCTTCGCGCAGAACCGCTCGCACATCACGTGGACGCGCCGGAACCCCTCCTTGGTTGATCACGCTGACCACGAGGGGCTGGACCGAGGGCGCGGCTTGGCTTGGGGCGTCTGGTGACTCTTCACGGTCAGCGGCGGGGGGCTCTACGCGAGCGTGACGCGCGAGGTACTCGACTAGATCCCGCCAGGAAGCGACATCTGCTTGAGCCTCCTCCAGCGCCGCCTCCCTACGCTCAAGGATTTCTCGAGCATGGGGAAGCTTGGCCCGAATGTCGGCCGGGTCAGCAAGATCAACCGGGAGGCTTTCAGGCGGCATCCCGGAGCACTCTACCAGCATCGTGGTCGCTCAGGGAAAGGCGTTCACGGACTTTGGGCCTTAGACGATCCGGGCAGATCATCCGGGAAACCAGTCCGGGTTCTGCGGTTACGAAACCGTACGTGTCGCGGATATATACTTGCCCCCGGGGGTACCCCATGCGGTACCCGGGGGTAGCCCACCCGACAAACACCTCCGCCCGCGCCGGCTGACGTGACGCCGGCTCCGCTCACTCTGCCAGGGACCTCACAGCGGCTCTGAGTACCCCGCCGCCCGCGCGTGGGAGTGACCGTCGGGACGCGGGGAGCAGCGGCTGCTAGGGCGCAGCCTGAGCCGCACGAGGGGATGCGTCTGTCGAGCCAAGAGCCTGCGACCGGCCAGAGTGAGCGGGACGGTCACCGGTCGCGATGTCCCGGGCCGCACCGTGAAGTCACATGATCGAAACCCGGTCCGCAGAAGACTCGGGTCACGCCTTGATCGCCCGAGCCGAACCCGCCGTGAATCACGTCGTCGCCCGCTCCGCCCGAGAGCAAGTCGCTGCCGCCCTAGCCCTTGAGGAAGTCGTTGCCGCTCCCGCCGACCAGCGTGTCGTTGCCGCCGCGACTGAAGAGCGGGTTGCCACTCTGCGCCCCCGCCGTCAATGTGTTTCGGCCTTCGTCGCCGTTCACCGCGCCGCCGTCCGAGGACCCGACGGCATCCTCGAAGTTCGCGATGCTGTCGGCACCGCCGTGCCTGCCGCGAGGTCGTTCGTGGTGCCGGGAGCTCCAACGACGGTTTCGCGTCCCGGACCGCCATCGGCGACATCGTGAGCCGCCGGGGAGGAATCGGCGCTCATGACGACGCTGTCGTTCCCCGCGCGGCCGTTCAGCCCATCCGCTCCCGGTCCTCCGATGAGCGTGTCGTCGCCGGGACCTCCCGTGAGCCGATCGTTGCCGTCGCCGCCGTTCAGCGTTCCGTCGCCCGTGAGGACGTCGTCGCCCAGGCCGCGGTCCACTGTTCCGACTACGCCTGGATCGAGCGTCACGCGGTCGTTCCCGTCGCCGGCGTAGCGGTGACCGGCGCGCCGGCGTCCTGGACGATGTACGTGGTGGTGGAGGCGCCGGGGACCAGCGAGATCGTCACGTCGTTCTGCTCACCGGGGCTCGCCTCGTAGAAGAGGCCGGTCGTGAGGTCGTGCCCCGATGCGGAGCCGTCGTTGTCGGAGATGTCGTAGATGCCCGCCGTTCCGGCGTGCGCCGCCGCGGGCGCGGCGAGAAACGCGAGGAGAACCAAGAGCAGCAGCCGTCTCACCTTCTTCAACGAACGACCGGCGGATGCGCAAGTTGCGCCTGCTACACGAACTCCTCCTCGATCACCCGGATCGCGCGCGGGCGGCCGCGGACGATGTCGAGGCCGCCGATCAGCTCGCAGGCGGCGAAGAAGCGCGACTCGAGCACCGGGTGCACGACCATCACCAGGCGGGCGTTGTCGCCGAGGCCCCGCTGGACCACGGACTTGACCGAGATCTCCTGCAAGCCTAGCACCTGGGCGACCTGGGCGAGCACGCCGGGCTCGTCGGCGACTTCGAGGTGGAGGTAGAACGCCGAGACGACGTCCTCCACGATCGCCAGCTCCTGCGACGGCGCCGGGGTCGAGGCGGGCGGGATCATCGCGCTGATCACGTCGCCGAGCACGGCGCTCGCGGTCTGGGGGCCGCCCGCGCCCGGTCCCGACATGGTGATCTCGGTGATCGTGCTCGACTCGACCGTCACCGCGTTGAACGGCCCGGCCACCGAGGCCAGCGGGTGGCCGGGATAGAGGAAGGCCGGGTGCACGCGCACCGAGAGTCCCTCCGCCAGCCGCTCGGCGGTGCCGATGAGCTTCAGGCCGAGGCCGAGCTCTCGTGCGTAAGCGAGGTCGTCGGCCGTGATGCGCTCGATCCCCTCGTAGCGGACCTGGTCGAGGTGGACCGGGGTGTCGAAGGCCAAGCGGGCGAGGATCGCCATCTTCGCGGCGGCGTCCTTGCCGTTCACGTCGTCGCTCGGGTCGGCCTCGGCGTAGCCGAGCGCCTGCGCCTCGGCGAGCGCCTCGGCGTATCCCGCGCCCGTGCGCTCCATCTCGGTGAGGATGAAGTTCGTCGTCCCGTTGACGATCCCGTGCAGGCGCTCGACGTCGCCGGCGGCGAGTGACTCCTGCAGCACCCGGATCACCGGCACCACCCCGGCGACCGCGGCCTCGAAGCGAAGCTGCACCCCGTGCTCGCGCGCCGCGGCCCAGAGCTCCTCCCCGTGCTGGGAGAGGAGCTGCTTGTTGGCGGTGACCACGTGGCGCCCCGCTCCGATCGCGCGCAGCACGTAGTCGCGCGCGGGCTCGAGGCCGCCGATCAGCTCGACGACGAGGTCCGAGCCGGCGAGGATCTCCTCGAAGCTCCCCGAGGAGCGGGTGAGCACGCCCGCGAGCTCCGGACGCAGGCCGGTGAGGTGCTCGACGCGGCCGGCGCGCTCCTCGAGCAGCGTCGCGAACGCGCCCCCGACCGTCCCGCGGCCGAGGAGCCCGATCCTATAGCTCGTCACGGGCGGTGAGGTCCTCGTAGGTCTCGCGCCGCACGACGGCGCGCGCCTCGCCGCCCGAGCAGAAGATCACCGGCGGGCGCGGGACGCCGTTGTAGGTGTTGGCCATCGCGTGGCCGTAGGCGCCGGTGGCCGGGGTGACGATCAGATCGCCGGGGCGCGGGTCGTGGAGCAGCGCTTCGCGGAGGATCACGTCGCCCGACTCGCAGTGCTTGCCCGCGATGCGGCACGGCTCGGGCTCGCCCCCGGCGAGCCGGCCCGCGAGGCGCGCCTCGTAGACCGATCCGTAGAGCATGGGCCGCAGGTTGTCCGACATGCCGCCGTCCACCCCGACCCAGGTCGAGACGTTGCGCTTGACGCTCTGCACCGTGTAGAGCGTCACCCCCGAGTTGGCCACGAGCGCGCGCCCCGGCTCGATCAGGATGGTCTTCCCCGGACCGAGGAGCTCATGCGCGGCGCTCAGCTTGGCGCCCACGTAGTCCTCGATCTCGGGCGGGCGCTCCTCGGCGGTATAGGCCGCGGCCAGGCCCCCGCCGAGGTTGTAGACGGGGAAGTCGCCCAGCGGCGCGATCGCCTCCACCGCCGCGCGAAACGGCTCGAGCGCGAAGATCTGGGAGCCGATGTGCACGTGCAGCCCGACGAGCTCGAGCTCCTCGGAGCCCTCGAGGCGCGCGATCGCTGCCCGCGCGTCGTCCAGCCCAAAGCCGAACTTCGAGTCGGCTTGGCCCGTGGAGATCGAGCGGTGGGTCGCTCCGGCCACCCCGGGGGTGACCCGGATCAGCACCGCCTGCGGCCCGCCCTCGCGCTCGGCGACGAGGCGCTCGAGGCGTTCGAGGTCGTCGACGTTGTCGAGCACGATGTGCCCGACACCGGCCGCCAGCGCGCGCGAGAGCTCCTCCTCGGACTTCGCGTTGCCGTGGAGGTAGATCCGCGCGGGGTCGAAGCCCCCGCGCAGCGCGAGGTGCAGCTCTCCGCCGGAGGCCACGTCGCAGCCCAGATCCTCCTCGGCGAGCACCCGTGCGACCGCCGTGCACGGGAACGCCTTGGAGGCGAAGAGCACGTCGGAGGGACCGGGGTGGTGTGCGCGTAGCGCGTCGCGAAAGGCGCGGGCACGGGCGCGCAGGTCGTCCTCGGCCACCACGTAGGCCGGGGTTCCGAACTCGCGCGCGAGCTCCACCGCGTCGCAGCCGCCGATCACGAGGTGCCCGCGCTCGTCCACGTGCGAGCCGCGGGGATAGACGTGGGAGAGGGCGGTGGAGGTGGCGCTCACGAGAAGCGATTATGCCGTCCGCGCGCGATACTCCTCCGCTCCCCGTGCGCCACCCCACTCCCGACCCGCCCGCCGAGATCGGCGTCCACCAGGGGCTTGCCTTCTCCCGCTGGCTGCCGCGCCGCGAGCCCGCGGGGGGTGTGCTGATCCTCCACGGCGCGGGCTCGTGCAAGGAGAGCCACCACGACTTCGCCCGCGCGTGCCGCACCGCGGGCTACGCCGCGCTCTGCTTCGACGCCCGCGGGCACGGGGCGAGCGACGGCGAGCTAGGCGCGAGCGCGCTGGCCGACATCGGGGCGATGGCCGACCTGCTCGGCGTGCGTCCGCTCGCGCTGCGGGGCTCGAGCATGGGCGGCTACTTCGCGCTGCTCGCCGCCGAGCCGCTCGCCGCCGCCGCCGTGACGGCGATCTGCCCGGCGAGCTCGGAGCACCTGCGGCGGATGCTCGACGGCTCCAGAGAGGAGACGCTCGGCTTCCGCGCCGACGTCCCCGCGCTCGAGGACTTCCTCGCCGCCCACGACGTCGCCGAGGCCGTCGAGGAGGTGCGCGGACACCTGCTCCTGCTCCACGCCCGCGGCGACGAGCGGATCCCGCCCGAGCACTCGCGCGAGCTGCACGACCGCGCCCGCGCGGCCGCCGAGCGCAAGCTCGTGATCCTGCCGGGGGGACATCATCGCTCCGTGCAGCACGACGCCGAGATGCAGGGGCTGGCCCTGCGCTTCGTCTCGCGGGCGTTCCGCGGGGCCGCCGCCGCGGCCTAGGTTCCTCAGCGGCCGGGGAGCAGGCCGCCGGCGCTCTGCCCGACTCCGCTCACCGTGCCGCCCACCTGGGCTCCGCTGTGGGTGATGGTGCTGCCGGCGCCCGGGCTCACCTTTCCGACGGTTCCGCCCAGGCCGCCCGCGGTCCGGCCGATCGTCGAGCCGACGTGGCCGGTCGTCTGCGTCGCGCCGTTCCTGACGGTGCCGATCGGGGCGGGCAGCGCCACGTGGACGCCGGGTGCCTGGGAGCTCGGCGGAGTCGTGGAGCCGGTCGATCCACCGGCGCTGCGCCGGGGGGCGGCCACGGGGGATGAGGCACGGTGCCCTCCGCCGGTGCGAACGACCGATGCCCGCGCAGCGCGCGTGGCGGCGGGGCGCTGCGGGCGCGCCGCCCGAGCGCGCGGACCTCCGCCGCTGCGAGCACGCACGGCCGGCTTCGCGCTCTGCCCGGCGCGGGCGAGGAGCGGGTGGTCGGGGTGCGCGCGATCATCGACGCGCACGGCCCCCGTGCGCCCGTCGAGGCCCTTGCCGCTCGGCCATCCGTGGAAGGCGATGAGCGCACTGGCGATCGCGCGAGGGGAACGCATACCTGTCCTACTTCTTCGGCGTCTCGCGCGCCGCGCTTTAGCCCCTGTGGGGAACGGGACGCGAGGCCACTCAGGCGGGCGCGAGCGCCCGGCGCACGCCGCCGCGCCGGGCGAGCAGAACCAGTCCGACCGCGCCGAGCGCGATGGAGAAGATGCTCTCGAGCTGCGGGCCGGTCAATCCCGCGAGCACGTGGGCGTTTCGCCGCACGAACTCGACGAGCAACCGCTCGATTCCGGCGAGCACGAGATAGAGCGCGAAGAGGACGCCCGGGCGCACGCGGTCGCGCAAGCGCCACAGGCCCCACGCGACCAGGCCCATGACGAGCGTCTCGTAGATGGGGGTCGGCTGCACGCGCACGCCGGGCGGGGTCGGGAGCGTCCCGTGCGGATAGCCCATCGCCCACGGCAGGTGCGAGGGCTTGCCGTAGTCGCCGTCGCCCGAGACCTGGCAGCCGATCCGACCGATCGCGTAGCCCAGGGCAAGTCCGGGCCCGGCAAGGTCGACCAGGTCGAGGCCGAGGAACCGCCGCCACCGCGCCCATACCACCATCGTCACCGCGCCGCCGAGGACGCCTCCGTACCAGACGAGGCCCGCGCCCGAGAAGAGATGACCGAGCAGGTCGCCCTTCACTTCCTGGTAGTTCTCCACCACGTAGTAGAGCCGTGCCCCGACGAGGCCGCCGCCAAGCGCGACGAAGACCATCTCGTAGGCCCAGTCGGGCGGCCGGCCGAGCTCGCGCAGTCGCCGCCCCACGAGCAGGCCCCAGGCGAGGAAGTTCAGGGCGAAGAAGACCCCGAAGGTCTGGATCGTGATACCGAGGACGTGGATCGAGGAGAGCACGAGCGGTATACGCTACAGGCCGCTCGGGACCTCCTCAGACCCGAAGCACCTGAATGCCGATGATCGCGGTGTACAATCGCGCGATCTTTCCGCGGGGCCCGACGGGCCCCGCGGGTCAGCCGACGGAGCGAGGAGCCCAGATCAGCTCGCAGCCCGAGCCGCGTGCCGGACGATTCGAACGCATCGCCGAGCGAGTGGCCGACATCGTCCGGGCCGCCGAGCGGGAGGCCGGCGCGGCGCGGCGCGACATCGCCGAGCAGCGCCGGGAGGCCGAGCAGGAGGCGCGCAACTACGTAACCGCCTCCCGGCGCCGGGCCGACGAGGAGTCGGCGGCCCGGGCGCGTCAGCTCCAGGAGCTGCGCGCCGCGGCCCAGCGCGATGCGGAGGCGCTCGCGCGCTCCGTTGTCGCGCTGGCGCGCGCGCTGAGCGACGAGGCGGCGACGTCGGGCGCTCCGGCGGCGCCGTGGGCCGAGGAGGAGGCCGCCGAGAACGCCCCGGTCGCCGAGGCGCCGCAGCGCTACGTGAGCTCGGCGCCCGCGGAGGCTCGGGAGTCCCGCTCCGCCCTCGCCTCGGTACCCGGTGCCGGTGAGCGCGCGGAGCCGAGCCCCCGGCCCGAGAGCGAACGGCGCCTCGAGCCCGACGCCGCTCGACTCATGGCCATCGAGATGGCGGTGGGCGGCGCCTCGCGCGGCGAGGTCGAGCGCCAGCTCGAGCGCGAGTCCGGCGCTCCCGTCCCCGCCTCCCTGCTCGACGGGGTCTTCGGCCCCGACCGCGAAGCCACCACGCGCCTGAGTTGGGGACGCCCCTAAGCGCCCGCGCTCCGGCGGCGTCGGAGTGACGCACGCTTTAGATTTCACTCATCCGGTCTGCGACCATGTAGGCATGTCTCCGCGACCCACCTCCTTCGGCCGCGACACCGGACTCCAGGTCCGGATGACCGTGACGATGTTCCTCCTCGGGCTCGTTTACGCCGTGCTCGTCGCCGTCCTGCTCGGCTCGGGCCTGAGCGGCGTGACCGTGGCGCTCATCGCGGGCGCGATGTTCCTCTTCCAGATCTTCGCCTCGGACAAGCTCGCGCTGCGCGCGATGAGCGCGCGCGAGGTCAGCCCCGCGCAGGCGCCGGAGCTCCACGCGATCGTCGAGCGGTTGTGCGTCCAGGCCGACCTTCCCAAGCCGAAGATCGCGGTGGCCGAGAACCCGATGCCCAACGCCTTTGCGATCGGCCGCTCCCCCAAGAGCGCGACCGTGTGCGCGACGACCGGGATCATGGACCTCCTCTCCCCCGCCGAGCTCGAGGGCGTAATGGCCCACGAGCTCACCCACGTGCAGAACCGCGACGTGATGGTCATGACGATCGCGAGCTTCTTCGCCACGGTCGCCTCTTACGTCGTGCAGTTCGGGTTCTTCTTCGGTGGCGGCGGCGGCTACGGAGACGACGACGACAGCGGGAGCCCCGGGATCCTGGTGCTCGTGTTCGTCTCGGCGGCGGTCTACGCCGTCTCCTTCGTGCTCATGCAGGCCCTGTCGCGCTACCGCGAGTTCGCCGCCGACCGCGGGTCGGCGATCATCACCGGGCGCCCGAGCGCACTGGCCTCCGCGCTCGTGAAGATCAGCGGAGGCATGGCGCAGATCCCGCAGCAGGATCTGCGCGCCGCAAGCGAGCTCCGAGCCTTCTTCATCTTCCCGGCGGGCGCCAAGAGCTCGCTGGCCAACCTCTTCTCGACCCACCCGCCGCTCGAGCAGCGGCTCGCCGCCCTGCAGCGCCTCGAGTCACAGCTCCAGGGCGTCGGCGCATAGACGGGCGCCGTGGGCCTCTTCGACGTCCTCACGGGTCGGCGCAAGCTGAAAGGCCCCGCGCCCGACCGACTCTTCGCGCTCTCGACCGCATACGTGACCTTCACGGAGCAGCTCGGGATCAGCTCGCGCGGATACGCGGGAATCGTCTTCCAGCCCCTGGCCACCGCGGACTTCGACGGGATCGCGCGGGACATGGAGGAGGTGCTGCGCGGCACGAGCTCCGATGCCGGCACGACCGTGGAGACCCGCGACGACGACTACGGCTACCGCTGGATGATCCTCGCCGACTCGGAGTTCGACGACCTCGTGGTCGGAGTCAACGCGGTGAGCGACGCGCTGCAGTCCGGCGGCTACGGCGAGCGGATCCTGTGCGCCGTCTTCTCCTTCGAGGACGCGCAGAAGCGCCCACTGTACTGGATCTACAACTACAAGCGCGGGGCGTTCTACCCGTTTGCCCCGAGCGGCGGGGAGCAGCGACGCGACACCGAGCGCGAGCTGCGCGTCAAGGCGCAGCTCGGGGCCGAGCTGCCGGTCGAGGCCGAGCTCGAGCGCTGGTTCCCGCTGTGGGGCGCGCCGATCTAAAAGCCGGGCCGCCTCTAGCCGGGGATCAGGCCCTCGCCGCTGAAGTCCGCCCGCGCCTCCTCGAGCGTCGTGTCGGGCGGCGGGATGATGATGCTCGACTCCTGGAGCTCGTCGTCACCAACCGGCTTTCCCTCCGCGCGCACGAGGTCGAGCATCTGGCGGAAGCGGTCCTTGAAGCCCAGGTCGTCGTCGGCCTCCACGGCGCGCACGGCCTCGTTGTCGAGCTCGTTCAGGCGGCTCGCGCAGTCGTCGGAGAGCTCGAACTGGCCCTCGGTGGCGATCCGGACGATCACGCGGGGCGCTCCCGCGGAGGCTCGGTGGCCGCCGTCCCGCCGGCGCCGAGCTCATGGCCGGGCTGGCCTGCCCCGGGTCCGAGCTCGGCCTTCATCTTCTCGAGCTCCGAGTCGACCTGGGTACCGCTGGAGAGCTGGGAGAGTTGGCGGTCGATGTCGTCCTGACCCGATCCGAGCTGCGAGAGATCGTCGAAGGTCCCCGCCTTCTCGAGCTCGTCGACCGCCTGGGCGCGGGCGCGCATGTTCTCGGTCTTGTCGAGCGCGCGCTGCATGGCCAGGCCGACGTCGGCCATCTCCTCCCCCACCCCGCCGGCGGCGTCGGAGATGCGCACCTGGGCCTCGGCGGCGGAGTACTGGGCCTTGATGACCTCCTTCTTGGAGCGGAAGGCCTCGATCTTGCTCCTCAGCTTGGCCTCGGAGTCGGTCATCTGCTGCTGCTGGGTCTCGAGCTCGGCGATCTGTCCGTCGAGGCCCTGGAGCTCGGCTTGCACCGCGGTCTTGCGCTCGAGCGCGGTCCGCGCGAGGTCCTCCTTGCCCGCGGCGAGCGCCTGGCGGGCCTGGGTGTCGAGCTTTACGACCTGCTGCTCCATCTTCTGGGACTGGAGCTGGAGGCGCTTCTTCGACGTGACTACGTCCGCCAGCCCCTTCTTGACGTTCTGCAGCAGCTCGGTCTGCTTCTGGTAGGAGTACTCCAGGGTCTCCGAGGGGTCCTCGTGCTTGTCGAGCAGCTTGGAGATCTTCGCCTTGAACGTGGTGGAGATTCGCCCGGACAGTCCGGCCATCGCGCGCTCCTTCGGGGCAGGTACGGAAGCGCGTTAGCCTAGCCGACCGTGACCGCGCCGAGGGCACAGCGCGATTCGCCGGTGACCCTCGTGAAGTGGATGGGGATCGCCGACGCCAACTCCGCGGGCTTCGTGCACGGGGGTATCGTGATGAAGCTCTGCGATGAGGCCGCGGGCATCGCGGCGATCAAGCACTCGCGGCGACGGGTGGTCACGGCGGGCATGGACCGAATGACGTTCCTGTTCCCCGTCCACGTCGGCGAGCTCGTCTCCTTCAGCGCCCGCGTCAACGCGGTGTGGCGCACCTCGATGGAGGTCGGGGTGAGGGTCGAGACCGAGAACCCCCGCACGGGCGACTGCCGCCATACGAACACCGCCTACCTGACGATGGTCGCGCTCGACGAGGAGAGCAGGCCGACCGCCGTGCCGGCGCTCGCTGCCGGCGGCCCCGTGGAGGAGCGCCGGGCCCGGGAGGCAGAGGTCAGGCGGCGCAACCGGCTGGCCGAGCGGCGGGAGATCGTCGCCCACCGCGGCGAGGGCTGAGCCTCTCAGTCTTTTTTAGTACCCGACGGGGTGGCGTGCCTGAAAGCCGCTCGCTGAGCGCTTCTGCGTGCGCCAGCGCGGACCCCGTTCACCGGGACCGCTCGTGTCCAGGCGCAGGCCGGCGATGATCGCGTACGCGTGGCCGGGGTTCGTGTAGACGGTGATCCACGCTCCGCGGCCGCTCTGGCCCCAGCTCGCGAACGAGCCCGAATCGAGCGGTGAGCGCAGCAGGCCGCCTCCGTGCAGCGCGTAGGAGACGGTGCCCGAGCAGTCATAGCCGCGAGAGCGGAACGAGCCGTGTCCACCGCCGTAGACGTAGGGACGGTACCGGATGGCGTTGGCCGCCCAGATCGCCTTCTTGACCTGCACCGGGGCGTCGGCCGGGGCGTAGGCCAGGCCGCCGCGGATCCGCCCCACGCTCCCCGGCACGGTCGGCTGGGAGGGGGAGGTCTCAGACGGCGTGTTCGACGAGGGCTGCTCGCCGTAGCGCGCGCCTCCCGAGCTCGCGGCCCCCTGCGCGCTGCCGTCGGTGGCGGCGGTCGCGGTCGACGCGCCGGCAAGCGCGCTCAAGCTGAGGCCCAGGGCCACGAGGGTGCGTACCCGCACGAAGATTTCGATCCTCTTTCGCAGGCCTCCGGGGTTAGCTGACGGGCTGGCGCGGAAAGAGCCGGCGCCTTCCACGCGGTCAAGCGTGGAATTAGCCCCAACAACATGGGTCCCCCGGTCCTCGGGATCGGCCCGAGGATTCGGCGTTGCGGCACCATACCCAATCGAACGGCGAAGGTTTCGCTTCCGTCGCTTCAATGTCCTAACCTTCCGGTCAGTGGGCACACTTCGTCGCCTTCTCCTGACGTTCCTCCTCGCTGCAGGGCTGCTGGCGAGCGCCGCGGCTCGAACGGCTCGACCGGGCAGGCCGACCCGGCGCGCGCCGCCCCGGCTGACGCGGCGTTCTACGGCGAGCCGACCATCCGCCCGTCGGGCTCGCTCCGCGACGCCGTCCGCTCCGTGGCGCGCAAGGTCACGCTCTCGCCCGACCCGCGCGCCAAGCTCCTGAAGCTGATCGACCGCGCCGGCACGCGCGGAGCGAGCTTCGAGCGCGACATCGATCCGTGGCTCGGCAGCCGCGCCGCCGCGTTCGTCGCCGGGATCGGCCCGGGCAAGCCCGCCGCGGCGCTCATCGTCGGGGTGCGCGACGAGACGAAGCGCTCCGAGGCGCTCGCCCGCAACGAGCGCCGGTCGGGGAAGGGCACTCGCAGGCGTCCTACAAGGGCGTGGAGTACCGGGTCGACGCCAAGGCCAACGCCTACGGATCGGTGAAGGGATGGCTCCTGGCCGGAACCGAGAGCGGACTGCGGCGGGTCGTCGACGTCACCCAGGGGGCACCCGCCCTGGCCGGCTCCTCGTCCTTCGAGACCGCAAGGCGAAGCTGCCCGACCAGCGCCTGGCGCTGCTCTACCTCGACGTGGGCAGGCTGCTCGACGCGATCGCGGGCGCGCGCGCCCGCGCAGCTCGAGCAGATCCGAACGCTCTACGGGCTCTCTCCGGCGTGCGCCCGGTCGCCGCCGCGGTCACCGCCACACCCGACAGCGTGGGCGTGGAGAGCGCGGTGACCACGACCGGCCAGCGGCCACTCGCCCAGCCCGCCGCTTCGGGCGGGGCCCTGCTCGCCGGCGCGCCGAGCGACGCGTGGCTCGTCCTCGGGTCGGCCAACGTGGGAGCGGCGGCCAAGCGCGGCCTCGGACGCCTGGCCGGCCTCGGAGCTGCGGGGCTCTCGACGGAGCAGCTCAAGGCTCGGCTCCGCGCGCGCACCGGCCTCGATCTCGACCGCGACCTCCTGGACTGGGCCGGGGACGCCGCCCTCTTCGTCCGCGGCACGAGCAAGCGCGACGTGAGCGGCGCGCTCGTGATCCGAGCGAGCGACCCGAGCCTCGCCCGCCGGTCGATCACCAAGATCGCCGGCGCCGTGCGCCGCTTCGGGCATCAGCCCGTTCGGCCGGAGACGATCGAGGGCGCCCAGGGCTTCAGCGTCGCCAAGCCGGGCGCGCCGCGCGCCCTGGTGATGCTCGAGCGCGGCGATGAGGTCGTCGTGGCCTACGGCGCCGACTCGGCGCGGGCGGCGCTCGCCCCGAGCGCCCGACTCGACTCCGACCCGGCCTTCCACTCCGCACGCGGGGGCGCTCGCCGGCGGCTTCTCGCCCAGCCTCTACGTCGCCGTGGCGCCGATCCTGCAGCTCGCGCGCTCCTCGGGAGCGAGCGCCTCACCCGGCTTCCAGAGGGCCGCCCCCTACCTCGACGCCTACCGCTTCCTCGTCGCCGGCGGCCGCCGGGAGGGAGGAACGACCCACTCGCGCCTCGTCGTGGGCCTGCGTTGAGCGCCGCTCCTTTAGTTCGAGACCGACGCCACCGAGCTCGTCGGCGCGCCGCCGCCGCTCTGAGCCGCGACCTCGGCGATGATCTCGGCGGCCTCCGCGAGCTGGCGGCGGCGGTCGGCCACCTGCATGCGTGAGATCACGAGCCGCTGGATCTGGGCCGTGCCCTCGAAGAGCTGGTAGATCTTCGCGTCGCGGAACCACTTCTCGAGCGGGTGGTCGGTCAGCCCGGCCTCGGGCCCGACGAGGTCCATCAGCGCCGTGGTGACCCACATCGTCACGTCGCCGGCCTTGAGCTTCGACATCGACCCCTGCCCGGCGGTCATCAGCTTGCCGTTGCGCCCCATCCACGCCGCGCGCTGGACAAGCAGGCGGGCGGCGTCGATCTCCGTGGCGACATCGGCCAGCACCTGCTGCACACGCTGCTGATCGAGCAGCGGGCCGTTCTCATCCGAGCGGTCCTCGAGGTAGTCGAGGGTCCACTCATAAGCGGCACGGGCGATGCCGATCGCCGAGGCGCCGACCACCGGCCGGGTGATCTCGAAGGTCGCCAGCGCGCCCGAGGAGCCGCCCTTCTGGCCTGAGCGGGCCCGCTCGAGCTTGCGCTCGAGCTTCTCCATGCCTCCGAGCAGGTTCTCGAGCGGGATCCGGCAGTCCTCGAGCACGACCTCCGTGGTCTGCGAGGCGCGAATGCCGAGCTTGTCCTCCTTCTTGCCCTGGGAGAGTCCGGGCGTGCCCTTCTCGACGATGAAGGAGGCCTGGCCGCGGTGTCCGAGGTGGGGATCGACGGTGGCCACCACCACGTTGACGTCGGCGATGCCCCCGTTGGAGATGAAGACCTTGGTGCCGTTGAGGATCCACTCCTCGCCGTCGCGCTTGGCCGTCGTGCGCAGCGACTTGACGTCCGAACCCGCCTGGGGCTCGGTGACCGCGTAGGCGGCGCTCTTGATCTCATCGCCCGTGCCGTAGCACTCGGGCAGCCAGCGACCCATCTGCTCCGGAGTGCCCGAGGAGGCGATGCCCGCGGCGGCCAGCGAGGAGGCCGAGATCGCCAGCGCGATCCCCGCGCAGCCCCAGTGAAGCTCCTCGGCGTAGATCACGCCGTTCATGCCGCCGGGGTCGGAGGCCATCGTCTGCAGGAGGTCCAGCCCGTGGAGGCCCCAGGCGCGGGCCTCGCGGATGACGTCCCACGGCACGGCCTGCTCGCGGTCGTAGCGGGCGGCGGCCGGGCGGATGACCTGCTCCGCGAAGCGGTGACAGCGATCCTGGAACTCACGTGCCTCGTCGCTCAGGGTGAAGTCCACGGTGTCTGGCTCCTGGTCATCGGGCCCGGGCACTCCCGTCGGCGGAGCTCGACAGGGCCGAGGCGATTGATCGGTCAGTCAACTCGCCGGTGATGCTAGCGACCGGTGCCGTTCATCTGAACTCGGAGTCCGCGGGTCGCTAGTCTCCGGCTCTCATGCGCCGTGCCTGGCCGGTCCTCCTCACGATCCTCCTCGCCGCTCTCAGCGGGTGCGGAGGGGGAGGTCGCGGGGGAGCCGGCACGGAGAGCAAGAACACCCCGTCGTTCATTCCGGCTCCGAGCCTGACGGGCAAGGCTCCCAAGGCGGCCAAGAACCTCGGCTTCCCCGCGTTCGCGACGAAGAACACCACGCGCATCGCCGGGGCCGACCCCGTGGCCGACGCGGCGGGCACCGCTCAGGCGGTCTTTCCCGCCCAGAGCATCGACACTCGCCCGACGGCCGTCGCGCTGGCCGACGCCCGCGACTGGCGCGCCACCACGGCCGCCGCGGTGCTCATGAGCTCCCCCGTGCGCGCGCCCCTCCTGCTCACGAACGGTCCCGGGGACCTGCCGGCCAGCACCGCGGACGCGCTCGGCTCGCTCGCTCCCACCGGCGCGCCCAAGGCGGGCGGCGCGCAGGTGCTCCGCGTGGGCAATGCCGCGAGCGCCGATCATCCGCGCACCACCACGATCAGCGGAACCGCCCCCTTCGACCTCGCCGCGAGCCTCGACCGCTTCGTCTCGGCCGCGGCGGGCAAGACGAGCGCCTCGGTGCTCGTCGTCTCCGCCGACGATCCGGCGTACGGGATGCCGGCGGCCGCCTGGGCGGCCAAGAGCGGTGACCCGGTGCTGTTCGTCACCCGGACGACGATCCCGCCGGCGACCCGCGCGGCCATCGCCCGCCACCAGCATCCCAAGATCTACGTGCTCGGCCCGCCGCAGACCGTGAGCGATCAGACGGTGCGCGACCTCGGCAAGCTCGGCCCGACCAAGCGAGCCTACGACCCCGGCACGCCGGTCAAGGACCCGACGACGAGCTCGATCGCCTTTGCGAAGTTCCACGACGGGACCTTCGGCTGGAACGTGACCGACCCCGGACACGGCTTCGTCTTCGCCAACGAGCGGCGTGCGGCCGACGCGGGCGCGGCCGCTCCGCTCTCCGCGAGCGGGACCTACGGCCCTCTGGTGGTCACCCCGGACCCCAAGGCGCTCCCAGCGCCGATTCAGTCCTACCTGCTCGACGTCGAGCCGGGCTTCACCGCCGACCCGGTCCGCGGCGTGTACAACCGCGCCTGGATCGTGGGAGACGGATCCGCGCTCTCGGTCGGGGTGCAGTCGACGATCGACCGACTGCTCGAGATCGCGCCCGTCAAGACCAAGCCGTGAGCCAGGCGGAGCACCCCGACCGGCTGCACGCCGAGCGCGAGGTGACGCTCGAGGACGTGCGCCAGCTCATGGGCGCCTCCACCCCGCATTTCGCGCTGCAGCTCCGCGAGCGCATCCGTCGGCTCATCCGGGGGCTGGCGCCCGAGCATCCGGCGCGTGTGGAGGGTGAGCGCGAGATCGCCCGACTCGACGCGCTCGCGGTGAGCGGCGAGGTGCGCGGGGACGCCGGGCAGGACGGCCAGCGGACGCTAGCGAGCCTCTCGGAAGACCGGGAGTGAGCTCCACGACCGGCGACGCGACCGAGCGGCTGACGCCGCTGCTCGACTCCGCCGGGCAGGCCGCCGCCGCGCGAGCGGACGCCGGAGCCCGCGGGTACCTCGACCTCCTCGGCCCGTCCGAGGCGGCGATCACCGGGCCCGCGCAGCGGCTCATGCTCACCGGCGCCGTGCCCTTCGTCTACGAGCGCTGGTGGCGCCCGGGGCTCGGGCGCCTCGCCAAGGGCCTGCTCGGACCGAGCATGGCCGACGAGCGCCGCATCGCGCGCCTTCTCCTCGGGCTCACTCCGGGTCAACGCGTGCTCGACGTCGCCTGCGGCCCGGGCAACTTCACGCGCGGCTTCGGGGAGACCGTCGGTCCCCGCGGCCTCTCGGTGGGCATCGACGCCTCGGCAAGCATGCTCGCCCGAGCGGTGCGCGACCCGCCGGCGGTCCGGCGCCAGAACGTGGCCTACGTGCGGGGGGACGCGGTGGCGCTCCCCTTCGCCGAGGAGAGCTTCGACGCGATCTGCTGCTTCGCCGCGTTGCACTTCTTCGCCGATCCATTCCTCGCGCTCGACCATATGACGCGCGTGCTCAAGCCGGGCGGTCGCATCGCGATCCTGACGAGCTGCCGCCTGCGCTCGGCGCCCATGCGCACCTGGGACGGCGTGCTCGGGGCGCGCAGCGGTCAGCGCATGTTCGAGCGCGAGGAGATCGTCGACGCCCTGCACGACCGGGGATTCGGCGCGGTCCGCCGGCAGATCACCGGCCTCGCCCAGATCGTCGGCGGACGGGGGGCGTAGATCCCGTGCGCCGGCGCGGGCGCCAGCCGGCGCGCGAGCCCGCCTACACGCCGGCGAGGGTGGCGACCTGCTCGCGGTGCCAGCGGGCGTCGCCGAAGGCGTGGGCGTTGGCCTTGGCCCGCTTGAGGAAGAAGTGCAGGTCGTGCTCCCAGGTGAAGCCGATCCCGCCGTGAACCTGGAGCGAGGAGGCGGTGACGCGCCAGCCGGCCTCACTCGCGTAGGCCTTGGCCATGGAGGCCGCCAGAGCCGCCGAGTCCGGCTCGTGGTCATACGCCCAGCCCGCGTAGTAGGAGAGAGACCGCGCGCCCTCGATCTCGAGGAGCATCTGCGCGCAGCGGTGCGAGACCGCCTGGTAGGCGCCGATCGGCCGGCCGAACTGCTTGCGGTCGTTCGCGTACTCGACGGCCATCTCGAGCGCGCGCTGCGCGACTCCCACCGACTCGGCGGCGAGCGCGGCGGCGATCCCGTGATAGGCGAGCGCGACCGCCTCGGCGTCGCCCGGGAGCTCGTGGGCCTCGGCGCCGTCGAGGTGGACGGCGAAGAGCTTGCGCGTGGGGTCGATGCCCGGCGTGGGCTCGATGCGGACGGCTTCGTCCCCGGTCCGCACGAGGTAGTGGCGTCCGCGGGAGCCGGCGACGACGATCCAGTCCGCCGTGCCCGCGTCGGCCACGGCGATCTTCGTGCCGCTCAGCGAGTCACCCTCCGGCTCGAGCTCTGAGTGGTCGGGCGCCCAGCCGCCGTCGGCGTCCCAGATCGCCACCGTCCCGCGCTGCTCGCCGCGCGCGAGCGGCCCGAGCAGCTCGGACTTCTGCTCCTCCGAGCCCCCGGCCTGGAGCAGGAGCGCGGCGGCCGCATCCGAGAAGAACGGCGTGGGGGCAAGCGCCTGGCCGAGCTCCTCCTGGATGACCACGAGCTCCACCACGCCGAGTCCGAGGCCGTCGTACTCCTCCGGAACGATCAGGCCCGGCCAGCCGAGCTCGGAGATCTGCGACCACTGCTCGTCGGTGAACCCGCGCTCGTCCTCGGCCAGCCGGCGGATCTCCTCCGAGCGGTAGCGCGCGGTGAGGAACTCGTGCGCGGTCCGCTTGATCGCGTGCTGGTCGTCGGTGAAGTCGAAGTTCATCGCAGCTTGGGCAGTCCGAGCACTCGCTCGGCCACGATGTTCCTGAGGATCTCCGTCGTCCCGCCCTCGATCGAGTTCGCGCGGGCGCGCAGAAAGCGGTAGGTCCACTCGTCCGAGCGCAGCAGGGCCTGCGGGCCGGCGATGTCCATCGCGAGCTCGGTGAGAGCCTGGTTGACCTCGGACCAGTGCCACTTGCCGAGCGACCCCTCGGGGCCGGGAATCCCGGTCTTCATGATCTGCGTCAGGCCGCGGTAGGCGTTCAGGCGCAGCACGTTGGCCTCGATGTAGAGCTGGGCCAGGCGCTGGCGGACGATCTCGTCCTCGGACGCCATCTTCCCGTTGGCGCGCGTGTTGCGCGCCTTTTCGATCAGCTCGACGAGCGCGATCTGGACGGAGACCTGGAGCCCAAAGGCGAGCGTCGCGCGCTCGTGCATGAGCGTGGTGATCGCCACTCCCCAGCCGTTGCCCTCCCCGCCCACGATGTTCGCGTCGGGGATCCTCGCCTCTTCGAGGAAGAGCTCGTTGAACTCCGCCTCGCCGGTGATCTGGACGAGCGGGCGCACCTGCACCGCCTCCTGCTCCATGTCCATCAGGAAGTAGGTGAGCCCCTTGTGCTTGGGCGCCTCGCGGTCGGTGCGCGCGACGAGCATGCACCACTTGGCGTGGTGGGCGAACGTCGTCCACACCTTCTGCCCCGTGACGAGCCACTCGTCGCCGTGGCGCTCGGCGCGGGTCTGCACCGACGCGAGGTCCGAGCCCGACTCGGGCTCGGAGAAGCCCTGGCACCAGATCTCCTCGGCGGAGAGGATCGGCTTGAGGTAGCGCTCCTTCTGATCGTCGCGCCCGTGGGCGATGACGGTGGGACCGCCCATCGCCAGCCCGAGCACGTTGGCCTGCATCGGCGCCTGGGAGCGCACGATCTCCTCGTTGAAGATCGCCTGCTCGACGAGGGTGGCGCCGCGGCCTCCGTACTCCTTGGGCCAGGAGACGCCGGCGAGCCCGGCGTCGTTGAGCGTGCGCTGCCAGCCGCGCCGGAACTTGAAGGCGGCCTCGTCTCCGTCGGGCTCGCGCCCCGGGTGGTGCTCCTCCAGGAACGAGCGAAGCTCGTCGCGGAAGGCCTCCTCGTTGGGCGACAGGGTCAGGTCCACGGGCGCGGCGGATCGTAGCGCCCGGCACGGGACCTCCGCTTCCGGCCCTAGCATCCCGGGGATGGAGGCTCTTCCTTCGAGCGCAGAGATGGTGCGCAGGCTCGCCGGAGAGCCCACGTGGTGAGCGGGCCGCGGCAGGACGCGCTGCCTCCCACCGGCCTGCCCGGAAGCCCTCTGCCCGGGCCCTTTCCGGTCGGCCAGTACGCGCAGGCGCTGCGCGAGCGCCTGCGCGGCTTCCAGCGCGTGCAGGTCTTCGGGGAGGTGTGGAACCTCCGCCTCACCCGGGTGCGCGTGTACTTCGAGCTGCGCGACGGCGGCGGCGCGCTGCCCTGCTCCATGTGGCGTACGGACTGGGAGGCGCTCGGGCTGGGCGCCGGCGCTCCCGGCGACGGCGCCCGGATCGTGGTCGGCGGCGGCTGCGACTTCTATCCCGGGAGCGCCACCTCCTCGGCCTCCTTTCAGTTCGCGGTCGAGGACCTCCGTCTGGCCGGAGAGGGCGACCTGCTCGCCCAGCTCGACCGGCTGCGCAAGCGCCTCGACGCGGAGGGCGTCTTCGCGCCGCAGAAGGGGCTGCCCCGCCCCCTTCTCCCCCGCTCCATCGGCGTGGTCACCGGGGAAGGCGGCAAGGCCCGGGACGACGTGCTCGCCGGGCTGCGCCGGCAGGGCTGGGCGGGCCGGCTGGTGTGGGCCTTCGCGCCGGTGCAGGACCGCCACGCCGCCCCACGGATCGGGCAGGCGCTGCGCGACCTGAGCGCATGCGGCCAGGTCGAGGTGATCGTCGTCGCCCGCGGAGGCGGCTCGCTCGCCGACCTCTTCTGCTTCTGCGACGAGACGCTGTGCCGGACGGTCGCGCTGCTGCCCATCCCGGTCATCGCCTCGGTCGGGCACCACACCGACCGCACCCTGCTCGACGACGTCGCGGCGGCGAGCTGCTCGACCCCGACCCACGCCGCCCAGACCGCGGTGCGCGTCGACTGCGCGAGCGAACGTTCCGAGCTCGCCCGCAGCGCGCGGCGCCTGGAGGAGCACGGACGCCGGGCGGTGCTCTCCCGCGCCCGCACGCTCGCGCAGCTCTCCCGGGCTCCGGCCGAGGCGCTTGCCCGCCATCGCCGGCGACTGCACCAGCACCTGCGCGAGCTCCGAGCGAGCGCCCGCCGCCACGCGGCGCTCGAGCGTGAGCTGACCGGACGGCGGCTGCTCGTGCTCTCTCGCAAGAGCGAGCACGCCCGGCGCCAGGGCGATGGGGCCGCCGTCGAGCTCGCGAGCCGGGTCGCGCGGCTCGAGCGCGGGGTGGACCAGGCCAAGGTAAGGCGCCGACGCGATCTCGAGCGCCTGAGGCTCGCGCTCGACGCCCACGATCCAAAACGCACCCTCGAGCGCGGCTACGCGCTTGTCGAGGACGGGGCCGGCGAGCCGCTCGCCTCCGCCGCCGAGGCGCGCGGCGCGCAGCGGCTCGGGCTGCGCTTCCACGACGGCCGACTCGAGGCCGACGTGAGCGAGGAGCGCGCGTGAGCTCGGACCCCGCGCCCACCTACGAGCACGCGAGCGCGCGCATCGAGGAGATCATCCGGCGCCTGGACTCCGGAGAGGCCGGGCTGCGCGAGACCCTCGACCTCTGCCAGGAGGGGCGCGCGCTCGTCGAGTTCTGTGCCGGGGAGCTCGAAGCGGTCGGGCAGGGCCTCGAGGAGCTGCGACTCGACGAGCTCGTCGCGCGGCTCGAGACGGGCGGGCGCCCGGAGCCCGCGGGCTAGGCTTCGCTCGAGCTCATGTCGCCCGAGCCGCTCCTCCATCGCCTGCGCCCGGCCGCCGGTGAGCCGAAGGGCGCGCTCGTCCTGCTTCACGGCCGGGGCGCGGACGAGCTCGACCTCCAGGGGCTCCTCGAGGCGCTCGACCCCGCGCGGGAGCTCGTCGGCGTCACCCCGCGCGCACCGCTCTCCCTGCCGCCCGGCGGCGCGCACTGATACGTCGTGCATCGCGTGGGCTACCCCGACCCGGTCACGTTCCTCCCCACCTGGAAGACGCTGAGCGCGTGGGTCGACGCACTTCCCGAGATCACCGGGGTGCCGCCCGCGCACACGGTGATCGGGGGCTTCTCCCAGGGAGCGGTGATGTCCTACGCGCTCGCCCTGGCCCCCGGGCGCCCCGCGCCCGCCGGTCTGCTCGCGCTCAGCGGGTTCATCCCCCGGGTGGATGGCTTCCCGCTCGATCTCGCCGCGTGCGCGGGCCTCCCGGTGGCGATCGGGCACGGCGCCTATGACCCGGTGATCTCGGTCGAGTTTGGCCGCGCCGCCCGCGATGAGCTCGAGGAGGCGGGCGCGGCGGTGCTCTGGCGCGAGTCTCCGATCGATCACTCCATCGATCCTCGCTTCATCGCCGAGCTGCGTCCCTGGATCGCCGGGGCGCTCTCGGCCGCGACGCCGCGACCGGCGTGAGCACCTACGCCAAGCTCGCCGACCTGTCGCTCGCCGTCGAGGAGTACTCGCTCGAGGGGCTCGAGCGGGAGGTCTCGAGCGGCTTCGAGCGGCTCTCGACCGTGATCCACCTCCGCGGAGGCGGCGAGGAGGGCGTGGGCGAGGACGTCGTCTACGACGCGCTCGACCACATCGCCCTGCAGGACGCGGGCGCCACGCAGCCGCTGAGCGGCTCCTGGTCGCTCGGGGACTTCTGCGACCACGTCGACCGGCTCGACCTCTTCCCCGCCGAGCCGGTGCGCGGCGAGGTCTCGCGGCTCTACCGACGCTGGGCCTTCCACTCCGCGGCGCTCGACCTCGCGCTGCGCCAAGCGGGCCGCCCGCTGCACGCGATCCTCGGCCTCGAGCCCCGGCCGGTGAGCTTCGTGGTCTCGCTGCGACTCGGCGAGCCTCCGAGCCTCGATCCGCTCACCCGCCGCCTCGAGCGCTACCCCGGCCTGCGCTTCAAGCTCGACGCCACCTCCTCGTGGGACGCCGAGCTCATCGCCGCGCTCGTCGCGACGGGAGCGGTCGACTCAGTCGACTTCAAGGGCTTCTACAGGGGCACGGTGGTCGACGCGCCCGCCGATCCCGACCTCTATCAGCGGGTCGCCGAGGCGTTCCCCGACGCCTGGCTCGAGGATCCCGACCTCGACGCCTCGGGCACCGAGGAGGCACTGCGCCCCTACCGCGATCGCATCACGTGGGATGCGCCGATCCACTCCGTGGCCGACATCGAGTCGCGCCCATTCGCTCCGAAGATGGTCAACGTCAAGCCCTCGCGCCTCGTCCGCCTCGAGGAGCTCTGCGCCGCTTACGACTACCTCGCCGAGCACGGGATGCGTGCCTACGGCGGCGGCCAGTTCGAGCTGGGTCCCGGACGCGGCCAGGCGCAGTACCTCGCCTCGCTCTTTCATCCCGAGACCCCCAACGACATCGCGCCCGGGGGCTACAACGATCCCGAGCCGCCGGCGGGACTGCCGGACAGCCCGCTCGCGCCGGCGCCGTCGCCGACGGGCTTTCGGTGGGAAGATCCCGTGGTCGCCGAGACTTTCTAGCGGCGCACGAGAGCACGGCGCGGCCGGGAAGCGCTCCGGCGGCCGTCGCGACCACCCGGCGCCGCCCGCCTCGTCGCACTCGGACCGTGACGCGCACGACGCCGCGGCGGTCGGCGCGCAGGCGACGTCCGGCGAACAGCACGCGCGCCCGCGGCACGAGCCGCGTGCGCCCCTCGAAGGGCATCCGTACCATGAACGTGAGCCGGACCACGCGGCCGAGCCTCACGGCGCGCGGGCGCACGGAGACCCGCAGGCGGGCCGTGCCGGGAGTTCTGGTGGCGCAGCCGGCGCGGCTCGGATCGGGCGGGTAGGGCAGGTCGGCGACGATCGCGGTTTCTCGAGCTTGTCGCCCGAGCCGTAGGCCAGCTTGTCTCCCACCGCGCGCAGGTCCGAGCGGCGAGCGTCGGGGGTCACCCACGGCGCGATGGCCAGGAACCGCGGCCTCGGGCCGGCGTAGGAGCGCAGGTCCGGCCGGTCCTCCCCGTCGACGAAGCGGGCGTTGCCGAGGTAGTGGCAGCCCCGGCCCTGGAGCCCGCGCTGCGTGATCGCGGACTGCCCGTCGAAGGGCAGATCGGCGAGGTTTCCCACCATCATCGGGGTGACGTTGTAGGCGAAGGAGACGCTCGGATCCGAGCTCGCCCGGTAGGTCGAGGTCATCCACGAGAGCGGCTGCCACTTCTCGATCCCGTCGCCGTCGGCGCCCACCCACGAGCCGGGGTTGGCCTCGTCCTGCATCACGAGGTCCGCGCCGAGCTTGTCCAGGCAGCGCATGTAGTACTTGCTCGTGTCCGAGCACGGATCGACGCCGCGCGGAGGATCGCCGTAGGTGAAGGCGGGGAGGCTCGTGGCAAAGCCGAGCTTGATCTTCGAGCCGGGGATCGCGTAGGGCCGCAGGTTCTCCACCGCGGCGGTCCCCGTAGCCGGCCCCGGGGAGAACTGGAACTCGTTCTCGACCGGAGTGAGCGGCACCTTGCGGTTGCGGAGCACGAGGTTGCGCAGGGCCGGGGTCGCGTCGGCGCGCACGTCGCGCGGGGCCCACATGAACGCCTGGTTGTAGACCTTCTCGTTCGTGGCCACGGCGATGGAGCTCGGGCGCGGCAGGTCGGGGTCGGCCAGCGCGGAGATGTCCGCGGGGTTGGTGGAGATCCTGAAGTCGGGCTGGTCGCTCGAGCCCAGGATGTAGACGTGGTAGCGCCGCGCGAGGTCGGAGAACGTCGTCATGAAGCCGTGCACGAACACGTCGGTCGCCGCCACGAACACGCCGGAGATCGGCGAGAGCGCGGGGAACTTGGTGCGGTAGTAGCCGAGCTCCTTGCCGTAGCCGCTCTGGAGCGCTCCCAGCGTGGCGATCAGCGCGCACGGGGCGCCCTGGCCCGAGCAGTTGGGCCGCGCGGAGCCGTCGATGATCGCGCGGGCGCGCGCGCCCCGCGAGCCCGTGCCGATCGTCAGCAGCCCGATGTCCTCGTTGAACGCGACGACGTTCGGGCGGTCGTGCGCCAGGTGAGGGACGACATCCCGCCGGATCAGGCACTCGACCTTCGTGCGGAAGGAGTCGTAGGAGACGACGTTGCGCGCCTCCTGCTTGTACTGCATCGCAAAGACCCGCACGCCTCCCGGCCGGTTGTCGTAGGACTGCACCGGGGGCAGCGAGCGGTGCGCCGCGAAAGCGGCGCACCTCGCCGCGCTCGGCGGTGGAGCGGCGGCGCCGGCGGGAGCCGCGGACACCACGCATAAGAGCGCCAGGAGCGCGCCGAGCAAACCCGCCAGCTTCACGGCGCCCATGGTACGCCGTCGCCCCCCGGACGCCTCAGATCCGCTGGATCAGCGTGCCCGTCCCGAGGCCGCCGCCGCAGCACATGGTGACCAGGCCGGTCTCCTTGTCCGAGCGCTCCATCTCGTGCAGGAGCGTGGTGATGAGCCGCGCGCCGGTCGAGCCGAGCGGATGGCCGAGGGCCATCGCTCCCCCGTTGACGTTCACCGTGTCCATGTCGGGATCGAGCTCGCGACGCCACGCGGCGAGGACCGGCGCGAAGGCCTCGTTGATCTCCACGAGGTCGATGTCGCTCATCTTCATCCCGTTGCGCTCGAGCAGCTTCTGCGTCGCGGGGATCGGGCCGGTGAGCATGATCACCGGGTCGACGCCGACAGTCGTCTGGTCGACGATCTTCGCGCGCGCCTTGAGGCCGAGCGCGTCGGCCTTCTCGCGGCTCATGAGCAGCACCGCGGCCGCGCCGTCGGAGATCTGCGAGGCGTTGCCCGCGGTGATCTTGCCGTCCTCCTTGAAGGCCGGCTTGAGCTGGGAGAGCGTCTCGAGGGTGGTCTCGGGGCGGATGCCCTGGTCGGTGACGTAGGTGTCGCCGTTGACCCGGAAGGGGATCGTCTCCCGCTCGAAGCGTCCCTCCTCCGTGGCCAGGTGAGCACGCTGGTGAGAGCGCACGGCGAGCTCGTCGAGCTCGGAGCGCGGGATCTCCCACTGATCGGCGATCATCTCCGCCGAGAGCCCCTGGGGCACGAGCTGGTAGCGCTCGAGGAGCTCGGGCGGCCACGGAGCGCCGACCTGGTCGACCCAGTTGAAGCCGACGCCCATCGGGATGTGCCCCATGTGCTCGACGCCCGAGCCGATCACCGCGTCGTGCACGCCGGAGGCGATGAGCGCGGCGCCGAAGTTCACGGCCTGCTGGGCCGAGCCGCACTGGCGATCGATCGTCGTGGCCGGGGTCTCGACGGGAAGGCCGGCCTGGAGCCAGGCGTTGCGCCCCACGTTGAACATCTGCTCGCCGTACTGCTGCACGCAGCCCGTGATGACGTCCTCGACCTCTTCGGCCGGGATGCCCGCGCGCTCGATCGCCTCGGTGTAGCACTTGCCGAGGAGCTCGTTCGGGTGCGTGTCCTTGTAGTAGCCCTTCTGGGGATGCCCGCGCCCGATGGGGGTGCGGACGGCCTCGACGATGACGACCTCACGCCCGTGGCCATTGTTCATGTGACGACCTCCATCCGGCTTTGCGGGAAACGGCGGGCTGGTCAGGCGGCGCGGGCGAAGCCGCGCGGGCCGGCCGCGGCCCTACTCTACTCGTTGACCGGTGAGTCAACCGAGGAGCACGGCCCTGAGCGAACGACTGGGAATTGCGGGAAGCGGCACGATCGCGTGCGGCTTGGCGGCCGCCGCGGCGCGGTCGGGCGAGGTGCTGATCTGGGCCCGCTCGGGCGCGTCGGCGGAGCGCGCGCAAACGAGCTTGGGAAAGCTCTGTGCGGGTGCCGCGATCGACCGCGTGCAGGTCGTCACCGACCTCGACGCCCTCGCCGCCCAGAGCTCGTTCGTCGTCGAGGCGGTGGCCGAGGATCTCGTCGCGAAGGGAACGGTGCTGGCCCAGCTCGGCGCGAGCGCCCCGCCCGACGCGGTGCTCGCCACCACCACCTCCTCGCTCTCCGTGACGGAGCTCGCGCGCGCCTCGGGCCAGCCCGAGCGCTTCGCGGGGCTCCACGTCTTCAACCCCGTCCCGAAGATGAAGCTCGTCGAGCTCGCCTTCCCGGCCGAGGCGAGCGCGGAGACCCGCGCGCGGGCCCGGGCGCTGTGCGAGCAGCTCGGCAAGACGGCGGTCGAAGTGCCTGATATGCCGGGCTTCGTCGTCAACCGGCTGCTGTTCCCGTTCCTCTTCAGCGCCGTCGCCCTGCTCGAGGAGAGCGGGCTCGAGCCCGAGGCGCTCGACTCCTGCCTGACGCTCGGCGCCGGGCACCCGCTGGGGCCGCTGAGGCTGCTCGACCTCGTCGGGCTCGACGTCGCCCAGGCGATCGGAGAGGCGATCGGAACGCCCGTGCCCGAGCGGCTGCGCGCCCTCGTCGCGGAGGGCGCACTGGGGCGCAAGGCGCGCCGCGGGTTCTTCGCCTACGGTGAGCCGGTCGGGGCTCGCAGGTTTAGCCCCGGTTGAGATCGGGCGCCCATACTACTTCGCACATAGCAGCACCTCTCCCCAGCCAGCACGAAGGGGGCTCGCGCAAGCGGGCCCCCTTCGCTTTTGCTCAAGCGGTGGACCCACCCCCGATCCACCATCTCTCCTCCTCAACCGCCGGCGCCTGAGCGCTCGCAGCGGCGGGATTCGCACACCTTAGCCACGATCGCCACGATTGGGAAGGGGCTCTAGCCGCTTCCGCCCACGCTGGCGCGGCGCTCGCGGATCCGCACTGCCTCGATGCGGTTCTCGCGCACGGACTCCACCCGTATGGAGTAGCCGTCGGCGCCCACCGTGTCGCCCCGTTTCGGCAGGCGACCCAGCGCGGCGAACACGAAGCCGCCCACCGAGTTGTAGGCGTCGGTGTCGACGGGCAGCTCGAGCCCGTAGTCCTCGAGGTCGGTGACCGCGACGTGGCCGCGCACGAACCAATCGCCGCTCGCCAGCCGGCGCACCGCGCCGCCCGCCGGGTCGGTCTCGTCGTCGATCTCCCCCACCACCTCCTCGACGATGTCCTCCACGGTGACCACGCCGGCCGTACGACCGTATTCGTCGACGACGATCGCCAGGGAGGTGCGCTGGCGCTGCAGGTCGGCGAGGAGGTCGTCGAGCGGCTTGGTCTCGGGGATGATCGGCGCCTCGAGCACGAGCGACTCGATCGTCGTCTCCGGACCATGCTGGAGCATGAGCTCGGCCAGCCCGTTGGAGTGCACGAAGCCCTTCACTCGATCGGGGTGCTCGTTCTCGGTGACCACGAGGCGCGTGTGCCCCGAGGAGACGCAGCGGCGCAGGGCCGTCTCGGCGTCCTCGGCCACGTCGACGGTGACCACCGCGGGGAACGGGGTCATGACCTGGCGGGCCTCCTGCTCGTGGAGGTGGAAGACGCCGGAGAGCATGCTCGCCTCGTTCTCCTCGAGCTTGCCGCCGGTGTAGGACTCCGCGATCAGGCGCTTGAGCTCATCCGGGTTGCCGCCCGCCTCCTGGGCCTGATCGGGATCGACGCCGAGCAGCCGCAGGACGCGGTTCGAGATGGCGGTGAGCACCACGGTGAACGGCTGAAAGACGACCCGCGCCCACTGCAGCGGTCGGGCGACTATGCGGATGACCGACTCCGCCCGCTGGATCACATAGACCTTGGGGACGAGCTCGCCCACGATGATGTGGGCCGAGGTGATCACGAGGTAGGCGATGAGGACCGAGATCACCACCGCGGCCCCGTGGGCGAGCGGACCCTCGAGCGCCGGCCTAACGAGGTCGGTGATGATCGGCTCGCCGAGCGCGCCGATGCCGATCGAGGCCATCGTGATGCCCACCTGGCAGGCGGAGATGTAGTCGTTGATGCGGTCGACGTGAGCGAGCGCGAGCCGCGCGCCGCGCTGGCCGGCCTCCGCCTCGGCCTCGAGCTTCGAGCGGCGCGAGCGCACGAGCGAGTACTCCGCTGCAACGAAGAACCCGTTGACGAGGACGAGCAGCAGTACCGCGAGGAGCAGGATCGGGCTCATCGCAGGGCCAGCGCGAAGGCGTCGCCCGACCGGGCGCCGCGACTTCGGGGAGTGTCGTCGCCGTTCATGAAGGGCACCCTGCTTCGACGTCGCGTACGACGCCACGAGCGGGGCGGCAGCACCGTAGCACCGCCGGGGGTCACCGGGCGCCTATCGTGTCGGGCCGCCGTGCGCATCGTTTCCCTCGTCCCCTCCGCCACCGAGACCCTCTTCGCCCTCGGGCTCGGGGGTGAGGTCGTCGCGGTGACCCACGAGTGCGACTGGCCCGAGGCCGCGCAGGAGCTCCCCACCGTCACGCGCGACGTGATCCCCGCGGGGCTCTCGGCCGGCGAGATCGACGCCGCGGTGCGCTCGCGCACTTCGTCCGGCGCGGCAATCTACGAGCTCGACCACGACGCGCTGCACGAGCTCCGTCCGGACCTCATCGTCACGCAGGCGCTGTGCGCGGTCTGCGCCGTCTCCTATGAGGACGTGCGCGCGGTGGCCGAGGAGATCGAGACCCGTCCGGCGGTGATCTCGCTCGATCCCAGCACGCTCGGCGAGGTGCTGGGCGACGTGCGCACCCTGGCCGATGCCGCGGGCGCACCGCAGACCGCGCGGGAGCTCGTGGCCGACGCCGCCGAGCGGATCGACCGCGTGAGCCAAGGCGTACGCGACGTGACACGGCGCCCGCGCGTGGCCGCGCTCGAGTGGCTCGATCCGGTCTACGTCGCCGGGCACTGGACGCCGCAGATGATCGAGCTCGCGGGCGGCGAGGACGTGCTCGGCTTCCCCGGCGAGCACTCCGAGCGGCGCTCGTGGGCCGAGGTGGCCGACGCGCGGCCCGACTTGGTGGTGGCCATGCCGTGCGGGTACGACGCTCCCACCGCCTACCGCGAGGCCGAGATGCACGCCGAGCGCCTTGCCGCCCTCGGTGCGGGCGAGATCGTCGCCGTCGACGCCGCCGCCTACTTCTCCCGCCCCGGTCCGCGCCTCGTCGACGGCCTCGAGCTCCTCGCCCACGTGCTCCACCCCGACCGCTTCCCCGAGGCGCCCGGCGAGTCCCTCACCGTGCCGGTCTGAGCTGTTCGAAGGGTGGCGAGCGCCGGGCGCCGCGCCACGTCACGCCGGCGTGGTCGATCATGGGGTCCCTGACACTCATACCCGTCCACACCGTGTGCCGCGCCGCGCCCGCTCGGAGGTCTATCTCGGTCGGCGGGCGTGTGCGCCCGGTCATTCGACCGAAGCCGGAGGTGCGGTCCTAGCGGGGCAGGCCCTCAGAAGAGGGAGATGCCGTTCGGGGTGAGCCCCGAGCTTCCGGCGACCGCGATCGCGCCCGCCACGCTCGCGACCCCGACCGCGACGCAGCCGGCGATAGCCAGCGCCCGCTGGCGGCGGTGCTCGGCGAGGGAAACGATCACGAGCCCCGCGATCACCCCTCCCACGAAGCCGCCGACGTGCCCGCCGAGGGAGATGTTGCGAAAGGTCAGCGAGAAGGCGAGGTTGATCAGCAGGATGAACCCGAGCCCGCTGGTGCGGAGATCTATCCCCCGGTCGCGCGCGATGACGATCGAGGCGCCGAGCACCCCGAAGCAGGCGCCCGACGCTCCGGCCGTATGACCGAGCGGCTCGAAGAGCAGGGCGCCGAAGGCGCCGGCCAGCAGCGAGGCGCCGTAGAGGAGTCCGAAGTTCAGCCGCCCGATGGCCGCCTCGAGCTGCGGTCCGAGGAAGTAGAGGAACAGCATGTTGAAGAAGAGATGGCCGAGGCCGAAGTGGAGAAAGCCGCTCGTCACCAGGCGCCAGTACTCGTGCCCCTCGGCGATCGCGGGGCCGAAGAGCAGGCCGCGCCCAAACGCGGTCGCGCCTCCTCCCCCACCGGTCAGTCCGATTCCGCCTGCGCTCGAGCCGAGATAAGCCAGCACGTTGATGGCGATGAGAGCGTAGGTCACCACCGGATCGGCGTGAAGCGACCGGATCGTCCGCACCGCGGTGCGATCCTTGGAGCACTCGGGGCAGCGCATGCCGACGGAGGTCGGCGTCATGCAATCCGGGCAGATCGGCCGCCCGCACGAGGAGCAGGAGACGCCGGTCTCCCGCGTGGGGTGCCGGTAGCAGGTGGCCATGGCGGCCGACGCTACCAACGGCCCCTTAGCGCTGCCCAAAGGAGGCTCAGGACGTCGGCGCGCTGATGAGCGGCACGAGCTGGGAGGGCACGTCGCTGCCGCCGCGTGGCTCTGAGGTGACGAGGATCTTCTCGACGTGGCGGAGATCGCCGGGGACCTCGACATGGCTGCGGCCGCGCGCGTTCACGGTGAAGAGCGCGTCCGTGGGCGCCGGAGCACCGCCCCCGCGCCGCACGAGCCACACCTCGTAGACGCGACCACGCGCCGGCTCGGGCAGGCCGCTTACCTCGAGCGTCGCACCGCCTCCTGCGCGCACCACGAGCGAGGCGCGTCCATGCGGGGCGGTGGAGGGCTCGACGCGGGCGGCCACCGTGCGTCCCGGAGCCGACTGCGGGCGCCCGGCGCCACCGAGGAAAAAGCCGGCCACGGCGACGAGCACGAGGACGGAGGCCGCCACGGCGGCGCCGAGCGGTCCCCAGAGGAGCCCTCCGGCGCGCGTCCAGCGGCGCCGAGGTACGCGATCGGCGGAGCTGCCGGCGGCGCGCAGGAGCTCGGCCTCGCCCTCGACCTGGGCCATGATGCGCGCCTTCATCTCGCCGGGAGGGGCGAGCTGGGGCACGGCCGCGGGCAGGTGGTGCACGACGGCGCTGAGCATCTCGAACTCCTCGCGGCAGCTCGAGCAGCCCTCGAGGTGGCGCTCGAGACCGGCGCGCTCTTCCTCGCTCACCGCGTCGAGGGCGTAGGCGCCCAGGGCGTCCAGCACGGGCTGATGATCACCGCCGAGGAAGCTCATGTGCTCGGCCCCACTGCCGTTCCGAGGTGGTGGCGCAGCTTCTCGAGGCCGAGGCGCATGCGCCCCTTGATCGTGCCGATCGGAGCACCGAGCAGGCCGGCTATCTCCGTGTGGGTGTAGCCGCCGAAGTAAGCGAGCTCGATCACGCGGCTCTGCTCGGCGGGGAGATCCTCGAGCGCCGCGCGCACCTCCCGGGCCTCGTCACGGCGGGCGGCTTCCACCTCCGTGCGCTCGGGAGCCTCGAAGCGCTCCTCGATGCCCTCGTCGCTCGCACGGCGGCGGTCGTGCACGACGGAGCGGCGGAGCTGGTCGATCGCGCGGTTGTGGACGATGCCGAGGATCCACGTCCGCACGCTGCCGCGCATGCGGTCATAGCGGGCGGCGGATCGCCAGATGGAGAGAAAGGCCTCCTGCACCACGTCCTCGGCGGCGACGGGGGCGCCACACATGCGGTAGGCCAAGGAGTACGCCGCGCCGACATGGCGGTCGTAGATGAGCTCGAACGCCGGTGACTCACCGCGCTGCATGAGGTGCATGAGCTCTTCGTCGGCAAGGAGGGTCAGTCTCGTGACCCCGGTCTGGTGGCGTTGGCGCAGGGCTCGATTCATCGTCAACCCAATGCTACGGCCACCTGGCGCGCGCGGATCATGCGCGACGGCGCGTCCTACAGCAACCGGCGCGCCTCATCGGCGAAGTCGCGCACCGTGCGCCCCGCGAAGTCCCGCACGCTCTGGGACTGCGCGCGGCGGCGGCGCTGCCCGCTGCGCACCCGCAGCACGACCAGCGCGCTCCCCGCCGAGGCGCCCACCACCGCCGCCACCGCGGGTCGCGCCCAGTTGCGCGGGTCGCGCATCGCCGAGAGCTCCCAGGCCTCGAGCTCTCCCGCCGCGAGCTCCGTGAGGTTCTCGAGCGTGGACTCGAGGCGGCGGACGAGGTCGGCCGGCGGCTCGACGGGCGCGAGCGCCCGGCGCAGCATCGCCTCGAAGTCGGCGGCAGGGCGCGGGGTCGTGCTCATCGCTCTGCGGGTGGGTCGGCGACGATCTGCTCGAGCTGGCGGATCGCGCGGTGCAGGAGGACCTTGGTCGCGCCGTCCGAGCGCCCGAGCGCCCGGGCGATCTCCCGGTTGTCCATGTCGAGCGCGAAGCGCATGATGAGCGCCTCGCGGCGGTCGTCGGGCAGGCGGCGCACCCCCGCGAGGATCTGCTCGAGCTCCTCGCGGCCCTCGACGAGCGCCTCGGTGGTGTGGGGCGCGGAGATCACCGTGTCGTCGTCGATCGCCGACTCCGGCCGGCGGGAGCGGTCGCGGTAGAAGTTCGCCGCCAGGTTGTGGGCGATGCGGATGAGCCACGGGCGCAGCGGCCGGCCCTCGGACTCGCGCCGCGCGCGCTCGAAGTGCCGGTAGGCCTGCAGGAAGGTCTGCTCCGTGAGGTCCTCGGCGTCGTGGTGGTTGCCGATCCGGTAGTAGGCGTAGGAGTAGACGTCTCGCACGTGGGCGCGGTAGAGCTCGGAGAACTCTCCGTCGAGGACGGCCTTGCTCTGCGGCGCGGTCTCCGTGCCCATCTCATGAGCCTACCCCCGCGCCCCTAGGCCGCTCGCGCCGCGCGGTGCGGACGGGGAGACACCGGGGAGGACGCGACATCCACTTCCGCCGCCTCGAGCACGGCGGCGAGCCGGCGGGCGAAGACGCGGTCGGGAGCGAGCAGCTCCACCGCCGTCCCGGGTCCCAGCCCGCCAGGAGCGCTCAACGTTGCCACGGAGCGTCCTTCGAGGCGAGCGGTGATCCGTTCGAGCTCCGAGACCCCACCGCCTCCCAGCGCGAGCACATCGGCGTGCGGAGCTAGCCGCGTCGCGTGCGCGGCCACGGCGGTGCGCAGCTCGCCCGGAGAGAGCGCGAAGCAGGCAAGATCCACGTCCTCGCCGGCCTCGGCGCGCAGCTCAAGGCCGGCGCGCTCGAGCAGCGCGGCCATCGCCGCGGCGGGAGCGCCGGCGCCGATCACCGCCGCCCGGCGCAGCGGCGCCACGCCGCCGAGCCACTCCCACTGGAGCGCGACGCACGGCCAGATCCGGTCGGTGACCGCCTGGGCCAGCCGCGGCGAGGCCTGCTCCACGCGCGGAAAGGTGATCGCTCGCCCGCAGCGCGCGCGCACCTTGTGCGGGCGAATGCGCCACCCACGCCGCACGACCTCCGTGCCGAGCACGGCGACCGGCACCACGGGCACGCCCGCCTCGAGCGCGAGGCGCCCCACGCCGCGCCGTGGCGTGCCGAGCGGCCCGGGGCGCACGCGCGTGCCCTCGGGAAAGATCAACACGGAGTCGTCGCGCGCGAGGATCGCCTTGGCGGTGTCGACCATGTCGGCGTCGCCGTGCCCCCGGTCGACGGGAAAGGCGCCGAGCGCGTTCAGGATCCAAGCCTGCAGCCGGTGGCGCTCGAAGAGCTCGCGCTTGGCCACGTAGTACAGCGGGCGCCGGACGAGCGTGGCGATGATGAACGGGTCGAGGAAGGAGCGGTGGTTGGCGGCGAAGATCGCCGGACCGTCGCTCGGGACGTGCTCGCGACCGATCCGCTCGAGCCGGAAGTAGAGGAGGAAGAAGGGCTGAAAGAGAGCGCGCACGACCCAGTAGACGAGCGGGTTGACGCCGCGCTCGCGGGTCCGGCGATGGAGAGCCGCCTTGTCCATGCACGGGGTACCCCGACGCGCCGCGGCGCGTTACAGTGCGCAGCGAGATGGTCGATCGCACCCGCAGCCTGCGCGGAGCCCTGGCTGGAGGCACGGCCGCGGTCGTGTGGGCGGCCGGGCAGCCGCTCGACCGCCGCGTCTTTCAGAGCGACTACGACGACGTCGAGCTGCTCGGCAAGACGCTCAGCCGCGGGCACGCGTGGCCCGCGATCGGGCTCGCTCTGCACGTGGGCAACGGAGCCCTGTTCGGGGCGGTGTACGCACAGGTCGTCCCGCGCCTGCCCGCCGGCGTGCCTGCCGCCGTGTGGGGCCCGCTGGCCGGCACGATCGAGCACCTGGGCTTCTGGCCGCTCGTCTGGGTGGTCGACCGCGTCCATCCCGCCCGCGACGAGCTCCCGCGTCTGACCGGCAACCGTCGCGCGTTCTGGCAGGCGGCGTGGCGCCACCTCGTGTTCGGGCTCGTGCTCGGCGAGCTCGAGCGGCGGCTCAACCCGCCGGCGGCGGGCGAGGAGGAACCCGGCGCCGAGTACGCGGCCTCGACCAACGGGCACGGCTCGCTCGAGAACGCGGTGCTCGCCGGGCCTCCGGCCTCCTGAGCGCTCGCGCGCTCATCACCGGCGCCTCCGGGTTCGTCGGTGCCCACCTGACGCGCGCGTGCGCGGACGCCGGCGACGGGGTCTTCGCGGTCTCCCGGTCCGCCGGCGTCGACCTGCGCGACGCCGGCGCCGCCCGTGCCGCCGTGCGCGCGGCGCGCCCCGATGTCGTCTACCACCTCGCCGCGCTCTCCTCCGTGGCGCACTCGTGGGAGGCGCCCGCCGAAGTTCTCCACGAGAACGTCGCGGTCACGCTCAACGTCCTCGAGGCCGTGCGCCGGGAGGCGCGGGAGGCAACGGTGCTCGTGACCGGGAGCGGCGAGCTCTACGGGCCCCCGGACGAGATCCCCACGCCGGAAAGCGCTCCGCTGCGCCCGCAGAATCCCTACGCGGTCTCCAAGGCGGGCGCCGACCTGCTCGCCGGCTTCTACGCCGATGCCCACGGTCTCCGGGTGATCCGGGCCCGGCCGTTCAACCACGCCGGCCCGGGTCAGCAGCCGCACTTCGCGCTCGCGTCGTTCACGCGTCAGGCCGCGGAGGGACGGTTGGCCGGTCGCGACCCGGTGCTGATCACTACGGGGAACCCCGACACGCGGCGCGACTTCACCGATGTGCGCGACGTCGTGCGGGCTTACCGGCTGCTCGCCGCCCCGGGCGCGGCCAAGCCGGGGATCTACAACGTGTGCTCGGGCCGGGCGGTCTCCGCGCGCGAGCTGATCGACGGGCTGCGAGGGCTGGTGGCGCCCGCGCAGATCGACCACGTCGTCGACCGCGCGCTCGTGCGCGGCCATGAGGTGATGGAGATCCGCGGCTCGCACGCGAAGTTGACCGAGGCCACGGGATGGGAGCCGGAGATCCCCCTCGAGCGCACCCTCGCCGACACGCTCGCGTGGTGGGAGTCGGAGCCCGGCTCGGGCGCGAGCGAGTCCTAGACTCGGGGCCAGCGCGCCGGAGTAGCTCAGCTGGTCAGAGCACCTGTCTTGTAAACAGGGGGTCAGGGGTTCGAATCCCCTCTCCGGCTTCGTTAAGTCCCTGCACGCGGCGTATTTCTATTTGTGCTATATGCCGCTATTACAAACTTTGTCCCGAAATCTGTCTCGAGAAGTGGTAGGTTCAACGGGCTGACCGGGCCTTTTCCGCCCCGTTCGGAACCGCAAATGGGACCTAAATCGCTCACGCCGCCGACGGGCCATGTCTTCCTCCAGGCTGGGAAGCGCAGGCCGGTTTGGTATGCCAAGTACCGGCTTCCGAGTGGGCGGCAGGTCCAGCGGAAGATCGGGCCCGCGTGGACGGCGCGCAGCCAGCCGCTTGCGGGCTACTACACGCGCGTAACCGCCTACGACTGGCTGCGCCGCACCCTCGACGAGGCACGGCGCGGGACGCTGCCCGGCATGGTCCAGACCGGCGCGACGTTCGCCGACGCGGCCGCGGAGTTCCTGCGCTACATCGAGAAGGACCGCGCGCGCAAGGCCTCGACCCTGGCCGACTACCGCGGCGTGATCCGCTCCTACCTCCTCCCCGCCTTCGGCCACATGGCCGTCGAGGACATCACCGAGCGCACGATCGAGGACTGGCTCGTGAAGGTCGTGAGCGTCAAGAGCGGCAAGCCGCTCGCCAACCGCAACCGCAACAAGCTCATCACCGTGCTCCACGGCGTCATGCGCCGCGCCCAGAAGGTCTACGGGCTACCAATCAACCCGGCAGCGCGCGTCGAGAAGCACCCCCAGCCCCACGGCGGCGACATAGAGGTCTACAGCCCAGAGGAGGTCATGGCGCTCGTCCGCGCCGCGAGCTCCGAGCAGGACGCGGCCATCTACCTCACCGCCGCCTTCACCGGCCTGCGCCGCGGCGAGCTGATCGCCCTGCACTGGCGCGACGTCGACTTCAACGGCCAGGCGATCCGCGTGCGCGCCGGCTACTCCCAAGGCGCGCTGTCCACGCCGAAGTCCGGGCGCGTGCGCTCCGTGCCGATGGCCCCCGACGTCGCTCAGGCCCTCGCCAAGCTCGGCCAGCGCGAGCACTTCACCGGCCCCGACGACCTCGTCTTCCCCGGCGAGACGGGCGGATTCCTCGACGGCTCAGCACTCCGCCGCCGCTACCACCTCGCCCTACGGACGGCCGGCCTGCGGCCGCTCCGCTTCCACGACCTACGCCACACATTCGGCACCAGCGTGATCGCCAAAGCCGACATCCGCCGCGTCCAGGAATGGATGGGCCACGCCGACGTCCAGACTACGATGAAGTACCTCCACTTCGTGCCGCGCGAGCAGGACGCCGCGCTGATCGGCGAGGCGTTCGGCTCCCATCTGCCGGCCACGGTGGACCAAGCAGCCCCGCTAGAGCCATGACTCGCCGCTTCCCCTTCCTCGAGCTCTGTCGAGCGCGCTGATGGGCGTTCTCGAGCAGCGCCTTGCGACCGCCGCTGAGGGCCGGCTCGGGGCGTTGTCGGTGCAGTGGGGAAAGCGGCCCGCCGAGCCGGAGGGCTGCTCGCTGACCGAGCGCGACTTCCGCCTGCTGGCCATGCTCCATGACGTCAATTACCTGACGACATCGATGCTTTCGCTCTTGTTCTGGGGACGGGAGAGCACCGCGGCGCACATGCGCCTCAAGCGACTCCATGACGCCGGTTTGGTCGACAGGTTTCGTCCTCGCGTCTCCAGGACGGAGGGAACGCACGAGTGGATCTACCGGCTCGCGAGCCTCGGCTGGGAGCTCCTGGTGGTCAACCGTCGTGCCGTCGACGACGAGCACTACGAGCCGGTCGAGCTGCGAAGCATCGTCTCGGCCGAGCACGACCTCCAGATCAACGCGCTCGTCGTCTCGCTCGCGCTCGCCGCGACCGACGACAACCCGGAGCGCAAGCCGCTCATTGACGCGATGCCCTTCGAATGGCACGGCCCCCGGCGCGGCACCTACGACCCGCGCGAGGAAGAAGCTCCGGAAGAGCCTGATCAGCGCACCGAGTGGTCGCGGCGCAAGTTCGACCACTACGGCCGCAGCGTCTCCGGGATCCTCAAGCCCGACGCGACCCTCATCGGCCCTAAGGAACCGCTTGAGGACGAGCGGCAGGTCGCGGTGATGATCGAGTTCGACCGCACCGGGCGGCCAAGCAAGCAAGCAACGAAACCGCCTACACCGCTACGAGCGCTTCCTGCTCACCGCATGGCGCCACAGCCGCTTCGCCCTGCTGCGCTGGGAGCCGGCCATCCTCTTCGTCACGCTCACCGACGCACAAGCCCAGGGCACCGCCCGCCTCGCCGACGAAGAGCTGCTCGCCGACTGGGGCCGCAACTACGAGACACCGAGCCACGACTCGATGCCGGCGCGCCGCCAGATCGGGTTCACCACCCTCGACAAACTGCTCAAGCGCGACTGGCAGATCCTCCAGATCCCGGCGATCGACCAGAAGTCCCGATCCAAGACACTTGGCGGTAAGGCGAAGCACAAGACCCACACCGAGAACTTTGCCCTCGACCGGTACTTCGACCACGAGCCGCCGCAGGAGCCGCCGGAGCCGCCGGAGGTTGTTCGGGCCGCGGCGGTCCCTCTTCCTTAGAACCTGTTTCACAACGCGCGGAGGTAGCGCTGGCAGATGATCGCGCAGCCGAGGGCCATGAAAGCTTGGTGGAGTTCGGGGCGGCGTTCCCAGCGCAGCCTGAGGCGGCGGAAGAAGTGCA
>JAABVA010000137.1_pt1 | contig 93164 bp, 86 predicted proteins | sample 5560331 | NCBI WGS metagenome assembly JAABVA01 (sample SAMN12812661, study PRJNA571458) | rock metagenome | isolation source: Antarctica rocks | place: Antarctica: Victoria Land, Mt New Zealand sud | collected 2016-01-07
CATCTTTTCGCAAAAGAGACCTTAGCTCTTCTGATGTGTAATTTTTTATCTTTAATGCAATCTTGCCCATACCAGCAAGGTACGGTTTTTTATTTAATTGTAAAAATATATTAGACTTTATATAGATGTCAATCCCAAAAAAGTCCTTGGGAATTTAATAGCATAATTTCCAATTAAAACCACATTTCTATGTAACCCTCTTGTAAGTTTAAACTCTACAAAGCAAAAAAGAACATCTTTAATATGATGGTATATCATTAAACCAGTTTGGGGGAAAATGATTGCCATCAAGATAATTTTTTTCATGATTGTAAAAGTATAAGTATGTTATACTTTTACTTTTACAATGCCTGTTCCAAAATGGAATCACGCATGAGCACAAAGTTTTAAACCACAAATAAGTTGATAAGCAGCGTAGTAATTACCCAATTTGATTTTATGTTGAGGAAGATTTTTCTCAATTTGATAAAGCTGGAATAGGATGAAGATGAAATTACCCAGGAACCTTTTTTGGGGAAAATGTTAAAATGATAATTCGTGCCTTTAAATCCTGATGGCGACTCCTGCCAAACTTAAAATCCAGGTTCAAATAAGCATTACAGCCTTATTGTTGGTATTTTGTATTTACATTATTGCTACTGAACCAGCTAACAGCGATAAATTACAATACCGATAAAAGAAGCATATACATAATGTAGATAATAAAAGAAGCAGTAGATTATAACGTTGTTGTTTCCACACTTGGAAAGGTTATTTTACAAGTAAATAAATGATATGATTATCTCTTTAAATTAATATCAACTCAATACCAGGGATAACTCTAAAGCCCTGATCGGAAGTTACAAGAGGAATTTGAAGATATTTTGATGTAGCCGCAATAATAGCATCGGGAGTTTTGATCTTGATTTGCTGGCGTATCTCAATTGCAATTTTACGGATATCTGAAGTAAGTTCAAAAACAATACAATCATCTAACAAAGACCGAAGTATTTCCTTCTCATCGGCATTTAGTTTATACCATCCAAGAAGTTCTATTTCTGATATGACAGATACAATTACAGTGCTTTCTAAAAAAGGTTCAACAAATTCTTTACCTTCATGTACAGCAATTAAAAAATTAGTATCTGCAACAAAGCTAAATCCATTCATCCCTTACCTGTTTTTGGTAGTCAAGTCCGTCTAAATTTCTTTTTAGTTTGCCAAAATGCTTTTTCAGGTTTTTTTTGCCAAAATCATTACTAAGCTGTTCAATAGCCTGCTGAACCTTTTCTTTTGTAACAGGTTTTTTTATTTCAATAGTCATAATCAAATATAATAAAACATTGCTGTTTGGTAAAAACCAGACTTGATAAAAACGGATGTATATTTAAATCAAAAAATAACCTATTGAAAGAAGATTTGAAATCATAATTCTCGTTCTACCATTAATAATTTTGATTTTTCAAAAAGCCTGTAACATTTTCATCCAATTTATCTCTAACCCAAAAAAACACCGATAAAAGAAGCATTATGCTGAGTATCCGCAACATTGTAAAACAATACGCCGGACATCGAGCGCTGGATGATGTAAGTTTAGAAGTAAAATCCGGAGAAATTTTTGGTTTGCTTGGGCCAAACGGCGCCGGAAAAACTTCTCTCATCCGCATCATCAACCAGATTACGGCACCAGATTCGGGCGAGGTTTATTTCAACGGAGAAAAACTCAACCAGTCGCACATTGAACGTATTGGTTACTTGCCGGAAGAACGCGGTTTGTATAAAAAAATGGAGATCGGCGAGCAATTGGTTTACCTGGCGCGGTTAAAAGGTTTGGAAAAAGCGGATGCCGAACGGCGCATTAAAGCCTGGTTTGAAAAGCTGGACATGAGCGATTGGTGGGGCAAAAAAATTGAAGAACTCTCCAAAGGGATGCAGCAGAAAGTGCAGTTTGTAAGCACCGTTTTGCACAACCCGGAACTGATCATCCTGGATGAACCTTTCAGTGGTTTCGATCCGGTTAATGCAGAAGTGATTAAAGATGAAATCTTGGAACTGAACCGCAAAGGCGCCACTATTATTTTCTCTACCCACCGCATGGAATCGGTAGAGGAATTGTGCGATGCCATTGCTTTGATTGACCGTTCGCATAAAATCCTGGACGGGCCGGTAAAAACCATCCGCAATTCGTACCGCAACAATACGTACAAGGTAGAATATTCCGGGAAATTAGCTTTGAACGGAGCAGAACCTTTTGAATTGCTACAACATATTCCAGGTTTGGAAAATGATTTAATGCAGATCAAACTCAAAGAAAATTATACGGTAAACGAAGTATTGCTGTACCTGATCCAAAAAGTCAGCATCCAAAAACTGGAAGAAATCATCCCAACGATGAACGAAATTTTTATTGAGAAAGTAAATCAAATCCGTTAAAATCATGAAAAAAACCCTACTTATTATTCAGCGTGAATATCTGGCCCGGGTAAAAAAGAAATCTTTTATCCTAATGACTTTCCTCGTTCCAGGATTGATTTTAGCCATGTATGGCATAATATTTCTTATTGCCAAAAACAGCGACAGCCTGAACAAAGTGCGCGAAGTTAAAGTGATCGACGAAAGCGGCATATTTGCCGGGAAACTGAAAGATCATAAAAACGTTCATTTTAGCGTATTAAAACAATCTTTGCCGGAAGCTAAAAAGTCGGCCAAGAAGAACGATGATTTGTTTATCCTTTTTATCAGCAAGAATTTCACCGATAAAAATAGTGTTCAGATATTTTCCGGAAAAAAACCAAATTTTGCACTGGTAAACGAAGTAGAAACGCAACTGAACACCATTGCAACCGGTAATAACATGGCGGCGGCTGGCATTGATGTGATGAAGTTAAGCGGGTTAAAAACCAATATCTCCGCAGAAACTAAACAATTGACAGACGACGGCGAAAAGGACAGCAATCTGGCTTCAGCTTATGGCATCGGCGTTGCTTCTGCCATTTTAATTTATATTTCGCTTTTTATTTACGGTTCTCAAGTGATGCGCGGCGTGATCGAGGAGAAAACCAACCGGATAATCGAAGTTATTGTTTCTTCCGTAAAACCTTTTCAGTTGATGTTAGGTAAGATCTTAGGCGTTGGTTTGGTTGGTTTAACGCAGTTTTTACTGTGGATCGTGCTATCTACAATCGTTACCAATATTGCCGGAAAAGTCTTCACCAAAAACGAGGTTGCTACCGAACAAAGCAGTAATCAAACACAAATAAAGGGTGCTAAAAACAGCATGCAACAATCCCAAATGCCAATTAGCAACCCGGTCATGAATTTCCTGAAAAGCCTGGAAGGTGTTAACTATGTTTATATTTTAAGCTGTTTTATCTTTTATTTCCTGTCGGGATATTTGCTTTACAGCGCTTTGTTTGCGGCAGTTGGCTCGGCGGTTGACAGCGAAACGGAAACGCAGCAGTTTATGTTCCCGATCACGCTTCCGCTTTTATTTACTTATATTTTATCGTTCGCTTATTTGGTCAACAATCCGGACAGTACACTGGCATTCTGGCTTTCCGTGATCCCGTTTACTGCACCAATAGCCATGATGGTGCGCGTTCCGTTTGGCGTTCCCGACTGGCAATTGGCTTTATCTATGCTGATGATGGTTCTGGGTTTTCTGTTTACTACCTGGGTTGCATCACGTATTTACCGCGTTGGCGTGCTGATGTATGGCAAAAAAGTAAATTATAAAGAACTGGCTAAATGGTTTTTTTACAAGGAGTGATGCTGATTTTAGGAGGATAAAAACAGTATTTACTAATTTCATTTAACGTTCTTTTTCCTTGATGAAAAAGAACCAACAAAATCAAGAACGGCTGGATCGCTCCGCGCACCCGTTCAGGCCTTACGCGCCTGGGTACCTACCTGCAATTTTCATATTTACTCCAATTTTATATCGATAAAAACAGCATTTTACTTAACCAGCTTAAACTCCGCCAATTGCAAAGAAAACTCTTTTGATTTTGGTTTTGTTGGATCAGCCAGTTCATTCAGTTTAGCGTTTAACGCATATAACTTTCCGCTGGCTTGCACAATTGCAGTTGGATAAGCAAAACGGTCTGTTGCACTGGTTGCAGCAACAACTTGGGCATTTTGCCAGCTATCCATACTGGAAAGCTTAAAAATACTATTCGTCTGATTTTGTACCAAGATCAAATTCTGTTGGTCATCCAACAGCAAACCATCTGCACCAGGAAAAAACTGGTTGACCATCACTTTGGTAATTTTCTTCGGATCTCGCACATCAACTTTATACAAAGCACCGGCACGCGCATCAGCAACCAACAAAAAACCTTGCGGATGAAAAGCAATGCCGTTTAAACCCACATCTTCTCCTTTAAACAGTTCGCTTTCTGCAAAAACGATAGCTTTGCCTTTGGCATCAATTTTATAAATCACAGGCGAAAAACTATCTGTCACATAAATATTTCCCTGCGGATCAAAAGCCAGGTCGTTTGCAAAATGCTTTCCGGGAAACAAGTTCGACAGATCAATATCCTGAACTTTTTTACCAGAATTTAAATCTAAACTAATCACCCTCGCCATTTTTTTGAAAGTGGAAGGGTCAGAATAATCACTGTAATTGGCATCGCTGATACAAACCCACAAACGGTTGTTTTTAACATCCACTTTCATTCCGTAGCTTGATTTCAAAGATTTGTCCTGATAAAAAACTTTATAATTACCGCTTTGATCTACGGTTCCAATCGTTCCCATTTTTACAGAACTAACGTAAAACACATTTTTTTGTGCGTTAAAAGAAGCACCTTCGGGATACAAGTTTGGAACTTTAAAACTGATCCTTGGTGTTTGGGCAACAGCAAAAGAAGCCAAAAACATTGTTGCAGCTATAATGATTTTAGATATTGATCTCATCAAAGTTTAATTTAAAACTGGAAAATTAACGGCTGGCGTAAACACGATAGATAACACCATTCTCATCATCAGAAATGTACAAATCACCTTTATTGGAAAAAGCCAAACCGGCAGGACGGCCAAAACGTGTATTAGTTTGATTATTGAAAAAGCCGGTAAAAAAATCATCCACAGAAACCGGCTGGCCGTTTACAAAATGAATTCGTTGTACCTTATAACCTTCCGGTTTTTTGCGGTTCCAACTGCCGTGCCAGCAAACCAAAGCATCTTCTTTGTACTGCTGCGGAAAACCTTTTGCATTGCCGATAAACTTAAAGTCAATCGGTGCACTATGCGCCGGAAAAGTCAGCACCGCCGGAACAGTTGTTTTGGCATAAGCTTCTTTTGTGGTCCCTATAGGATCTTCGCGCGATGGGTCAACTTGTTGTTTTCCAAAAACCAGCGGCCAGCCATAATCGCCCCCGTCTGTTATTTTATTCAATTCTTCCGGCGGAATTTCATCTCCGCGCCAATCTGTCCCGTTGTCGCAGCCCCAAATTTCTTTGGTTACCGGTTGCCAATCAAAACCAATCGTATTGCGCAAGCCACGGGCAAAAACCCTGCGGCTGCTGCCGTCTGGCTTTACTTGTAAAAGCGTGGCATGTTCGGGATTGGTTTCTCCGCAATCATTGCAATCACTTCCAACCGAAATGTACAGCATTCCGTCCGGGCCAAAAGCCAACATACGGTTGTCGTGCTGGCCACCGTCCGGCATATCTTTAAACAAAGTCGTGGTATCCTGCAAGGTTCCATCCACCTGGATTTTTGCTCTTTTCAGTTCTTTGCTGGATGCCAAATACAAAAAGCCGTCGTGGATAGTAATGCCATGCACATCCGGGAATTTCGCCCACACTGTTTTTAGGTCATCAAATCTTCCATCGCCATTTTTATCTGATAAAAGAAGTACATCGCCTACATCGCGGCGCGTTACATACATCGAACCATCTTCTCGCACCGCCATCATCCTGGGTTTTCCTAAACCAGTTGCCGCAACAGCCACTTTAAAACCTGCCGGAACTTTGATACTGCCCACCATGCTTTCTTTAAAATCCACATGCTGCGGATAGTTGGTGTTCACGGTTGCCGTAAAAGTTTGCGCAGGCACCAATCCTTTTTGTGCATCGGCAGCAGTTGCCGGAAAAGCAAACGCCGCGAGCGCTAAATATTTTGCATATACTTTCAACTTCATCTGTATTTTTAATTTTTATTATCACCTGTAAAGTGCTGGATATTACATTGATCAATGATTTTTGTTTTGCAACGCAAATAATTCTTTACTGTTTTTATGCTTCTTTTACCTATCTTTTTTCAAAAACCCAAAGCGGTTTCATATTTTAGGACGATGAACAAACGCGTGGCCGTGATGGACCTTGGCACCAATACTTTTCATTTGCTGATTGCAGAAAAAACGGAGAAGGGTTTTAAAGAAATCCTGCATGTAACAGAAGCCGTAAAATTGGGCGAAGGCGGCATGAAAGACGGTTTGATCAAAGCCGAAGCTTTTGAACGCGGCGTAAAAACAATGGAAATCTTTGCCGAAAAAATACGGGTAAAAGAAGCATCAGAAGTTCGTGCAGTGGCTACTTCGGCTGTGCGAAGCACCAAAAACGGGATGGGTTTTATCCGCGAAGTAAAAAAACGTACTGGCATCAAGATTGAAGTTATCGGCGGTTTGGAAGAAGCCGGATTAATTTACAAAGGCGTGAAAAGTTCAGGGGTTTTATCCGCAGAAAAAGCTTTGATCTTAGATATTGGCGGCGGCAGCGTGGAATTTATTTTATGCGATGAACAGGAAATTTACTGGAAACAAAGTTTTGAAATTGGCGCGCAACGGTTGATGCAGCTTTTTCACCAGGTTGATCCAATGACGGAGGAAGCGATCAACCAATTGAACGACTATTTGCAGGAACAATTGCAGATGCTGTTTTTAGCACCAAAAAATTGGGATGTGAAACAATTGATCGGTTCGTCTGGCGCTTTTGAAACTTATGCGGAAATGACCGAGCTTGAACAAGGAAAACCTTTTGATATTAAAAAAATCACTACTTATCATTTTCAATTGAACGATTTCAACCAAATTGTAGAATGGTTGCAGCATTCCAACCATGAACAAAGATCGCATAGAAAAGGCATTATTCCGCTGCGGGTTGATATGATTGTGGTAGCTTCTTTGATTACGCAATTTGTGCTGCAAAAACTTAAAATTCAAAAGCTTAGCATGACTACTTATTCTTTAAAAGAAGGTGTTTTGGCAGAAATGATGGAGGAATAGCATTCAGCCTTCAGTTGTCAGCTTTCAGCTCCTGTTCTGATCGCTCATTTCAGATCGCTGACAGCTACTTGCTGATAGCTAAAAGTTGCTGATACAATTTCTCCGTAGGCAAACCAACTACATTGGTATAAGAACCTTCAATCCGTTGGATGCCAACCAAACCAATCCACTCCTGGATGCCATAAGCCCCGGCTTTATCCATCGGGCTGAAATTCTCTACATAATACCGGATTTCCTCCTCTTTTAACGGACGAAAAAGCACTTCCGAAACATCAAAAAAAGTGTTCTGCTGATGTTTGTACAGCAAACTTACACCCGTTATGACCTGATGTTTCCGGCCGGAAAGCAGTTGGAGCATGGCAACCGCATGTTCCGGCGTTTCGGGTTTGCCCAAGATTTGGTTTTCTACCGAAACAATGGTATCGGCTGTAATTACAATTTCATCATCTGTAATTTCATCAAAAGCCATTGCCTTTTTTTGGGCGATAAAAACAGCAATCTCTTCGGGTTGCAAGTTTTCGGGATAGGATTCGTCCACTTCTTTTAAAACTATTCGGAAGTTAAAATTCATCAACCGAAGCAATTCCTGCCGACGCGGCGATTTGGAAGCGAGGATAATGGGTGGAAATTGTTGCATGGTTTTGATTCAACAGGAATAGGTTTTTTACGTTTTCAATGCAAACCTAAAAAACCAATTCCAATTTTTAGGTGATAAAAGAAGCATTACTCCATCAGCAAATTGTCCTCTTCACCCGTCAGGCTCAATTTAATTGCATCTTTACCGGCAATACCTTGAATTGAACCACGGATATGTGTCGCGTTTTCAAGCACTTTATCCAATTGCTTTTCGCGCACTTTCCACAACCTTTCCATTGCAACCCGTTCTTGTATGATCGACTGCCGCATACTCAAATAACCTTCCTGAATGGCTTTCCATTGTTCAGAAAATTCAACACCCGTTAAATAGTTATACAGCAAGTGCATTTTATCACCGCGGTTTTCCTGTGATTTCATGACGTTGGAAAGCCGGATCACACCGTCCCGCAGCACGCTGGCAACGGCTTTTGCTTCTTCAAAAGAACAGATCCAAACGCCGTCTTTTTCGCCAAAACAATCCATGCCTTTCGGGTAGCATTGCGATACGATTACGGCCACGTCCACTCCCTGGCTGCGCATGTCTTTTTTTAGTTTTTCAATCCAGTCGCCGCCAAAATCCTTGGTCCGCTTGCTTTCATAAATAATCCGGCCGCATTCCTGCCCAAACTGGTTGCGCACCGTTTGCACACAATCCGCGCCGCGGATACCTTTGCCCACTTCAGAAATCACATCAAACGGAAAACTCTGCCGCAGCAACTCTTCCAAGATCAGCTCCTGCACTTCGCCCTGCAACTGCATGCTGCCCTGCTCGGCTTTGCGTTTCATTTCTTCGGCCAGTTTTTTTTGTTGCTCTAATTTTTCTTCCAGTTCTTTTATTTTAAATTGATTTTCGGTTTCCTTGACGTTGTTTTTTTCCTGTTCCTGCTTGCGGATCTGTTCGGCAATTTCACCGCGCTGTTCCTGCAGTTTGCGCTGAAGTTGCAGTTCCATTTCGGCTTCTTTGTTTTTCAGCTGCTGTTCGCGCTGTAAGAATTCCATTTCTTTTTGACGCGAAAGTTTTAATTTTTCTTCCGATTCCTTATTGGCGTTTTCCAGCATGGCCAGCTTATTTTCAAAATCAGATGCGATGTTTTTCCGCAGCGTTTCTTCCAATTGCTGTTGTATTTGCTTTTTTTCGGCTGCCAAACGTTCTTCGAAAACTAAGTTTTGCTGCTTTTCTTTAGTTAAAAATTCATCTTGCTTTTTGCGGAACTCCTCTTCTTTTTGCTTGGTAAAAACCTGCATTTTCTGCCGAAGGTCTTTTTTATATTCCTCGGCCATAATCTCTTCCATTTGAAAAGACTGGCCACAACCCGGACACTTTACTTCTGTTGCCATTGCTAAAATATTTGGCTGAAAGATAGGGAAATCCACATAAAAACTGAAATTAAGCCTTGGCTAAAATCGTTATTGAGCGGCCTCAATTTAACCCCTTTTCAAAGCGTCGCCTGAATCGTTTTCAAAGCCTCACCCCGGCCCTCTCCAGGGGAGAGGGAGTTAGCTGCCCTGGCTCTCAAGTCCCTCTCCCCTGGAGAGGGATTTAGGGTGAGGCTAAGTAATGATTGGGGTGAGGCTTTGAAAACGATTCAGGCGACGCTTTTATTCTTTATTTTGCACCAATGGACATCTACGGCCAAGCTTTACAGGATTTTTACGATCATCAACCCAAAGAAAAACTATGGCTCAACAATAATTACGGCGGGCCGGAAGAAATGCCGACAGCAGTTTTTTTTCGGGGAGAAGCTGACATGCCCGAAGCAGAATTGCTGGCGCTGCAACTTTGCCGCGGAAAAGTTTTGGATATTGGCGCCGGTGCCGGAAGCCATGCTTTAGTTTTACAACGGCATGGTTTTGATGTTACCGCGTTGGAAACATCGCCCGGCGCAGCCGTTGTGATGCAGAAAAGAGGTGTAAACAACGTAGTACAGCAGGATATTTTTCAATACAAAACCGAAAAATTTGATACGCTGATTTTGCTGATGAACGGCATCGGGCTAACGCAAAACTTAACTGGATTAGACCATTTTTTACAACATGCCAAAACTTTGCTGTTGCCGGGCGGACAACTGATCTTTGATTCTTCCGACATCAGTTATTTATACAAAGATGTGCCGCTGCCAAAGAACAACTATTACGGCGAAATCAGTTATCAATATCAATACAAAAACCAGAAAGGCAACTGGTTTAACTGGCTGTACGTTGATCAGGAAACGCTGAAAAAACACGCTAAGAAGCAAGGCTGGAATTGTGAAATTGTTTATCAGGATGACATGGATTTATACCTAACCAAGCTAATGTTAGCTTAATTGCAGATGCTTCTTTTAGCAGGTAAAAATCTGCATACTCCCCTCCCTTAAAATTATTTTAAAAAAGACTTGTTTAATACGAATAGCTTCGTACATTTGGAATACGAAAACATTCGTAACAAAAGGATGAACATCAAACCAACAGAAAGCGAACTGGATATTTTACAGATTTTATGGCAACATGATACCTGCACGGTCCGTGAAGTGAACGAGGAATTAAGTAAAATCAAAGGAACTGAAATCGGCTATACCACGACGTTGAAACTGATGCAACTGATGCATGAAAAAGGTTTGGTGGAACGCGATGCCACGAACCGCACACATATTTACAAAGCTTTGCTCAACCAGAAAAAAACACAGAAAAACTTAGTGACTAAATTGATCAACAGCGCTTTTAACGGCTCAGCTTCGCAATTGGTGATGCAGGCTTTGAGCGATCATCAATCTTCGCCGGAGGAACTGGATGCAATTAAAAAATATTTAGACCGACTTAAATAACAATTACAATTATGGAAACTACCCCGTTCATACTTGCACTCAGCAAAACACTACCCGAATCCTGTCTGCAAGGTGCAGTGGTTTATCTGGTATTGCAATTGCTTTTTTTAAGTTATAAAAGAAGCACTCCTAACCTCAAATTCAACCTCTATTATGCTGCTAACTTGTGTTTGTTTATTGGATTTTTTTACACGTTCTTTCATCATTACCAGCAAATTCCGGATGCTTCTTTTAGCAAACCATTATCGCAGCCTAATCTTGGAAACGAAATCCAAACCACAATTGCAAAACCCAGCTTGTGGTTACAATTCAGCTTTTGGACAAGCCACTATGCTTACCTGATTACTGGTTTGTATTTTGTTGGATTAGTGTTTTGCACGTTAAAATTAAGCCTTGGTTTGATCAATATCAGTTGGTTTAAAAACAACAAACAATTAAAGTCAGATCCTTATCTGACAGAAATTTCCGTCCGGTTAAGTTCAAACTTTAGGTTGATAAAAACAGTATCGGTTTATTTGTCTGATAAAATTTGCGTACCGCTAACATTGGGTTTTATCAAACCAATGATTGTTTTTCCAATTGCGCTAATCAACCAATTATCTACAGAACAAACCGAAGCAATTTTACTGCATGAATTGGCACACATCAAACGGGCAGATTACTTGCTGAACATTGTGCTTGGCATCGTCCGTTCTTTCCTGTTTTTTAATCCTGTGGTTTGGCTGATGGAGCGCGAAATCAACAAATACCGCGAACAATGTTGTGATGATTTAGTGCTCAACCTGACTTCCAACAAACTTGCTTATGCACAAGCTTTGCTGCTGATTGAAGAAAACCGCAGTACCCAATTAACATTCGCTTTGCCTTCCAATGGAAAAAAATATACGCTTTTAAACAGAATAAAAAGAATCACCCAAATGAAAACAAACGATCCTTCGCCTCAAAACAAACTTATTATATTATTGCTTACAATTGCCACAATTGGAATTTCTGTTGCCTGGAATTTACCTGCAAAAAAAGCATTGAAACATTTGACAGTTCACAATTTTAAGGTGATAAAAGAAGCATCAGATTCTACCCATGTTGAGCAATTTTCAAATAAAACTATTGATTATCCTGTTCACAAGTCTGCTAAAAAATCTAAACCAGCTAATAGAAAATTCACTGTCAATTCTTTCACAGATACCGTTATCAAATCCAAGAACAGGTTTAAAATTGTATTGGAAGATTCGACCGGCAGTAAAAAAGAATATAACTCAATAGAAGAATTACCTGCGGATGCACAAAAGGAATTTTTGAAGCAAAACAGGAACTTGAACGGGTTGATGGAACTGAAAGATTTTCCGAAAATGAACATGAATTTCCATTTTGCAGATTCTAACCAGTTTGCTTCCATCAAAAAACTTTCTGCAAGCCCGCAATGGAAAAAACAGGCAGAAGAAATGCGCAAGTTAGGCGAACATATGCGTTTGCAATTTAACAGCCCCGAATGGAAGAAACAGATGGAAAATATGCGGAAGCAGGGCGAGGAACTAAGTAAGCAGTTTAACAGCCCCGAATGGAAAAAGCAGCAGGAAGAAATTACCAAATCTGCCAATGAAGCTACCAGCAAATACTTTAACAGCCCGGAATGGAAAAAGCAGATGGACGACATTAAGAAACAGGGAGAAAAGATCAACAAGCAATTCAACAGCCGGAAATGGAAAAAGCAGATGGAACTGATCCGTAAGAATTCTACTAAATACAATATCCCAACACCACCTGTGCCGCCAGAAACGCCGGAAAAACCTGAGAAACCGGATCAGCCTGAGAAATTATAATCGAAACAAAAAATCCCGATCAAAGCTGACCGGGATTTTTTGTTTTACCAATTTTTATATGCTAAAAGAAGCATTCCGGGTTTAATGACCGGAATGCCCATCCTCACCATGTGCATGGCCATGTGATAATTCTTCTTCATTTGCCGGGCGGACATTTAAAATTTCACCTTTAAAATGTAAAGCCTGGCCAGCCATCGGGTGGTTTAAATCTACCAAAACGGCATCTTCTGCAACAGAAACTACCTGGCCTTGCAAACGGTTGCCTTCATCATCCTGCAAAGGCAACATGCTGCCAACTGCCGGAATTTCTTCTGTTCCGAACATTTCCTTTGGCAAGCTGGCCACGGCTTCGTTATCGTATTCGCCATAAGCATCTTCGGCTGTCAACCGAAATTCGTATGGGTCGCCAGTACTTAAACCGTTCAAATGCTCTTCAAATTTTGGCAACATTTGGCCCGCGCCATATATAAATGTTAAAGGCTGCTCCTGGGTGGCACTTTCTACCAAACCCTCTTCGCCATTTTCCTGGTCTACGTACAAATCATAAGTTAATGATACAACGTGCTGTGGTTCAATTTTCATTCTTTCCTGTTTTAGTATTTAGTATCAAGTATTTAGTATCAAGTAAGCTGCACCTGGATATTCATCTTGATGCTTGCTACTAAATACTTGATACTGCTTAATCAATCTGTTTAAATGCTTCTGCTACTTCATCAACCGGCAGTTGGCAAGTTTTGTCTTTGCAAACAAAAATGCTGTTTTTACTACCGGTTTTATCCTGCAACAAAGGTAAAGTTCCTTTTGTTCCGCCCAGGATAATTTTGTTGGGGAGATATTTTTTCTCGAAAGCCTTGCGTTTTTCCTCTGCTTCGTTGCCGATAATCACGATTTCGTAAACGCCAAAAACTTCGTCTAAAAGCAGCATTGCCCAGTTGGAGAATGAAGAACCGTAAGGCGCCATCGAATGTTGCACATTGCGCAGCAGCTGTGCCGAAAGTTGGAGATATTCTTGATGATCAAAAAACAAACCTAATTTTTTCAGGTTCCGGGCCATGACTGAATTGGAAGCCGGGACTACATTGTCTATCACTTCTGTTTTTCGGGCGATGAGTTGCGCATCTTCATCCGAAGTGTAAAAGAACATGCCGCTTGATAAATCATAAAAATGATCCAAAGCGTAATCGTTGATTTTCCGTGCTTCCTGCAGCCAGTTTTCTTCGAAAGTAACTTCGTACAAACTGATCAAAGCCTCGGCCACCAACGTATAATCATCCAAAAAAGCAGGCGAATCATTGCCATAAACACGGTTCAGTTTTCCATTTTGGTTTGATAGGTTTTGCAGGATAAAAGAAGCATTGCGCTTAGCCGTTTCCAGATATTGCGGCTCGTCCAACGCTCGGTAAGCATCGCAATAACCTTTTAACATCAAACCGTTCCAGCCGGCGAGGATTTTATGATCCAATCCGGGGCGGACACGTGTGCTTCTTTTATCGAGTATTTTTTGGCGTGATGAATTAATCTTGGCCTGCAGTTCATCCGGCGAAAGCCCGAACTTTTCATCCAGCTCATCCGCATCGTCTTTTCTAAAAAAAATGTTCGTTTGCTCTTCTTCCCAGTTTCCTTCTTCGGTTACGTGGAAATATTTACAGAACAAGACTGCATCTTCACCCAAAACCTCCTCAACTTCAGCTTTGGTAAACGTGTAGAACTTACCTTCTACGCCTTCGCTATCCGCATCCAAAGCCGAGTAAAAACCGCCTTCCGGAGAGGTAAGCTCCCGTTCGATAAAAGCTAAAGTTTCGGCAATAATTTTTGGATACAAAGGATCAACGGCAAACGTAAAAGCCTCCGCATAAAGACTAATTAACTGGCCGTTATCGTACAGCATCTTTTCAAAGTGAGGTACATGCCATTTTCCGTCAACAGAATAACGGGCAAAACCGCCGCCAATCTGATCGTAAATCCCACCGAAAGCCATTTTTTCTAACGTAACCCGAACACTCATATTTACAGCTTCATCTTTCATCAAATGGGCGTAACGCATCAAAAACTGCCAGTTATTGGGCATCGGAAATTTTGGCGCACGTTTTAAGCCGCCTTCCAGCATATCAAAATTGCGTTTCCAGGGCGTTACAATCGCTTCCAGATCTGCTTTTGCATATTCTTTTTGTTCTTTCACAAACTCAAATTGTTCGTATTTGTGGATGCCATCGGTTAATCGTACAGCATAATCTTCGGCTTCCTGCGGCTTATCTTTCCAAAATTCAGCCAAATTAACAAGCAGGTTTAGCCAGTCTTTTTTAGGGAAATAGGTTCCGCCATAAACCGGACGCTGATCGGGCAGACAAATACAATTTAAGGGCCAGCCGCCATGGTTCGTCATCAGTTGCACAGCGCTCATGTAAATTTGATCAACATCCGGCCGTTCTTCCCGATCTACTTTTATACACACAAAAAAACGGTTCATCACTTCGGCAACTTCTTCTTTTTCAAAGCTTTCGTGCTCCATCACATGGCACCAATGGCAGGCCGAGTAACCGATACTAATCAGCAAAAGTTTATTTTCGGCTTTTGCTTTTTGCAAGGCTTCCCCCCCCCAGGGAAACCAATCTACAGGATTATGGGCGTGCTGTTGCAAATAAGGCGAAGTAGAATGGATGAGTCGGTTTGACATGATGCTGTTTTTATCGGTATAAAATTATTATAAACACTACCGAGGAACAGCGTTTTGGTTTGCGCTTTGGCCTTAGGATGTTTCAAGTCTTTCTTCCCTCCTTAGTATAAGCTCCCAATATCTGCATTGCTTTGTTAACAACTTAATTTGAAGATGTATAAGGTACTTTTCAACATTATTTATTAATGTTGTCTAATATTTGTATTAATTCATTTTATATACTAAAAAAATTAGTACTCTTGCAAAATGGAAACACCAATTTCAGTAGCTAATTTTTTCGTGAATAAATCACTTTATGAAGGTGTTGAGTTAACACCTATGAAGGTGTTAAAATTAGTATATTTAGCTCATGGGTGGAATTTAGGATTAAATAATAATCCACTTCTTACAGAGGCTGTCCAGGCTTGGAAGTTTGGACCGGTTGTCAAATCTGTATATGAATCATTTAAAAAATACAAAGATCAGCAAATAGGTGCATTAGCTTTAGATTTTCAAATTGGAGAATATCCAGTTCCTAAAGATGATTCTGTAATAAAACTTTTAGAAAAGATTTGGTCTGTATATAGAGAATATACAGGACCCGAGTTATCAACTTTAACTCATGAAGAAAACAGCCCTTGGGATATTGTCTGGAATAAGGAAGGTGGAAAAAATAAATTGTTTGCCATTATAAGGAATGATTTAATTGGCAAATATTACAAGAAAAAAGCACATCTTATTTAAATGTCTGGTTTAGATAGAATCGGAGAAACGTCCCCAAGAAGGGTAGACCATATAGCTGAAGAAGAAGAAAAAGCTATAATTGAAGATTCAAAAAGAAAACGTAGAACAGATAATGTAAAAAACTGGATTTATATTGTTATACTTTGTCTTTTTACTATAGCTATAGTTGCAGTTATTTTAATTAGAATTCTTCATCTGATATTACCAATTAAAAATGATTGGTTAACAAAAGAACAAATAGCGAATATTAATGACTTTTTTCTTTCTGGTGGAATTGGAGCAACAATTGTAAAGCTTTTTAATTCTGTTGTATCAGATAAAAAAAGATCATAAATACGCGTCTTAAAGATTTACATATAGATTTCCTAACCTACTTCTATTAATTTTTAAAATCATCTTCATACCAAGTTTAATTAGTATAGTTAAAATCAAATCAGATTTTATGCTGATGCTTTTAAATACCTTGACATTCCAAAAACACTAAAACCTCGATACTTGTTGCAACATCAAACTCAATAAAAATTATGAATTCAGTACACGCATATGCGGCACAAGCAGCCGAAGCACCATTAGCACCTTTTCAGATAGACCGTCGGGAACCTGGCGCTGATGATGTGGAAATTAAAATTTTATATTGCGGTGTTTGCCACTCCGATATTCATACTGCCCGCAACGAATGGGGCGGAACGCAATATCCGGTTGTTCCCGGACACGAAATTGTAGGAAAAGTAACCCGTGTAGGCGAAAATGTAACTAAATTTAAAGCAGGCGATACCGTTGGTGTTGGCTGTTTTGTAGATAGTTGCGGCCATTGCAACAACTGCAAAGAAGACCTGGAGCAATATTGCGAAAACGGCCATACGCAAACTTACAATTCTCCATCTCAGGATAAAAAAACCATTACTTACGGCGGTTATTCTTCGCACATTGTGGTTACCCAACATTTTGTGTTGAATGTTTCTGATCAATTACCCTTAGAAAAAGTTGCGCCTTTATTATGCGCGGGCATCACTACTTATTCTCCTTTGAAACACTGGGGCGTAAAAGCAGGTGATAAAGTTGCCGTAGTTGGTTTAGGCGGATTAGGCCACATGGCCGTAAAATTGGCTGCTTCTATGGGTGCCGAAGTTACGATGCTGAGCCGTTCTCCTTCCAAAGCAAAAGATGCACAGGAGTTAGGCGCTCATCATTTTGAGCTGACTACTGATCCGGAGAACATGAAGAAGCTGGCCAATACTTTTAACTTTATCATTGATACGGTTTCTGCCGGGCATGATTACAACGAGTATTTGGCTTTATTAAAAACCAATGGTGTAATGATCTTGCTTGGTGTGCCGCCAACACCGTCTGATGTTCACGCTTTTGCTTTAATAGGAAACCGTCGTAGTGTGGTTGGTTCTTTGGTTGGCGGAATTAAAGAAACCCAGGAAATGCTTGATTACTGTGCGGAACATGGTATTACTTCTGATGTGGAAATGATTAACATTAATCAGATCAACGAAGCTTACGAGCGCACATTAAATGCAGATGTTAAATATCGTTTTGTGATTGATATGTCATCTTTAAATTAAATATGAAAATTTAGTGTATAAAAAAAGCATGGTTAATTAACCATGCTTTTTTTATGGATGCAAAATTTACTTCTGTGCTAAAATTTCAACGTGTTCTATCACCGGGTCTTTCGCTAACAATTCTGCGGCATTTGCCATTAAATTTTTTGCAATTTCACCTGCTAAATGTGCTTTGCGGCCTTCTTCATTATTAAACGTATCGAAAATACCAAAAGTAGAAGGGCTTAATTTTAACGCGTACCAGCTTACTGTTCCGGGTTCTTGTTGGGCCAGTGCCAAAGCTGATTTTAAGAAATCTTCTACGGCCTGTTCTTTGCCTGGTTTGGCTTCTACGCGGGCTAATAATGCAAATGGGGTCATGGTATCGGTTTTAAATATATGATAAACAACTTTTTATAAATCAATTTGTTTTTTGGCTTCTGATAATCAACATAAAACCCTATAAAAAAATCCTGCTGTTAAATTAACAGCAGGATTTTCAGGTGATAAAAGAAGTATAATAATTAATGTACTACTTTACGTTTGTAAACAGTGTGCGTTCCTGCACGTGATTTTCCTTTATCTGTTTCGTTGCCAATTACATATCCGGCACCAGCGCCTAAAGCGCCGCCAACCAAAGCACCTTTAACACCATGGCCAATCAAAGCACCGCCCAAAGCACCGGCACCACCACCGATGATGGCCCCTTTTGCCCGTTTGGACATGCCATGACGGGTTTTGGCTTTGGTTACATACTTTTTGTTGCCTTTGTAATAAGTGTTTTTAACCGTTTGCGCTTGTACAAAATTGGTTTCAACGGCAGATAAAGTAAAGATCACAGCAAAAATTAAGATTAGTTTTTTCATAAATAAGTGTTGTTAAAATTTTTTAATTAGGATAAGGTGTTAAACAAATAATTTACCTGTTTAACGGACTGTGGCGGATAAGGTTTAGTACTTGTGCTTTAAGCAGTTTGAATCTGGTCATTTCAGAATACAATTTTTATCCGGTAAAAACAGTATCATAACCACAAGGTTCATTAATGATAAAACTTTATCTATGCTATTTACACCAGCCAAACCTAAATTATTAATTTTTGATGTTAACGGCACTTTGCTGAATATGGAAAGCATAAAAGAAGCCATCAATTATGCTTACAAACATCCTGGTGCTTTTACACAATGGTTCTCCTGGTTATTGCAGTATTCTCTGGTTGATACGGTAACAAAATCTTATCATCCTTTTAGTGAAATTGCCAAAGCATCTTTACAAATGACAGCCAGTTCACTGGAAGTTCAAGCAGACGAAGCTTTTATGGAAGATATTTTAAAATCTATGACGCAACTGCCACCGCACCCGGAAGTTATTGAAGGATTAGCAATACTGAAGAAAGCCGGTTACAAAATGATAACGCTTACCAACTCTGCCCCTGCTGCACAGCAAAAGCAACTGGAGTTTGCACAGCTCCAGGATTTTTTTGAGGAAACTTTTAGTGTGGATAAAGTAAAGTTGTACAAACCGCACCCGGAAACTTACGAATATGTACTGGATAAAATGGACGTTAAACCAAAGGAAGCCATGTTAATTGCCGCGCATGGTTGGGATATTGCCGGTGCTGTTCGTGCTGGTTTACAAGCTGCTTTTATCGCCCGTAAAGAACAAGCCTTGTATCCTTTGGCAGAAAAACCCCGGTTTGTTTGCAATGATTTAGTTGAGCTGGCGGAAGAATTGGTTAAGTTGTAGTTTTTATTATTTTAGATAGATAAAAGAAGCATTAATCAATTTTCACCAAATGATCTTCTGCAATTGTGGGATTCCAAATAAATTCAGGATGACTGCGTAGAGCTAAAATCTTCCGAACACCCCTAATTGCAAATCCGGACCAACGACAAGTTTAGGTTTAATACTTATGCAGCAATTCATCATTGTACGAAACCTGTTTAGGCTAATTTTCGCACCCGTTTTAATATTTATACGCTACACCAAAGTTTATTGCTGCGGAAAATTTGGTTCTTTAATTAGTTTTTGATCCAGGAACTGGATCGTAAACAAGCTGATCAAAGCAAAAAGCAAAACCCATTTATAAGTCAGCATTGTATTGACCAATTGGAAAGCAACCTGGTGGTTAATAAACGATAACAGTAAATAAGCCCCCATAATTAGGGGTATTAAAATCAATAGCACCAACACATAGAACTTAAAATCATTGGTACGGCTTGTTTTTGCCTGAACACTTTTGGCTACTTTTGCTGAAAAATTGTAGGGCAAGCCGGCTTCCGGTCCTTTTTTTAACGCTTGAAATAAATGCCTGTAGATTTCAAAATCTTCTTTTTGGCTGGCAGAAAGTTCAGTAGTTGTTGCTGATGAACTTTGTTCCAACAACTTTTGGATGTCATCATCATGAAGCTCTTTCATATCCTCTCGTTTTTTAGATCTGTTTGCATTTTTTCTTTTAACAATTTTCGCGCCCTGGAAAGGTAACTTTTTACTGTCCCTTCCGGCATTCCGGTTATTTGTTCAATCTCCTGACAGGTAAATTCATTTAAATGATACAAAGTCAACACTGTACGGTATTGCACCGGCATTTGTGCAATTAGTTGGTTGATATATGCTGATGTGTCTTTTTTAATTAAGGTTAATTCGGGCGTTTCGTTGGTAAAATGATAGCTTTCAATATTGTCAGGATAATCGCTTAGCTGTTCTTTCTTGTATTTACGCAAATGGTTGATGGCAGTTAAATAAGCAATACGGGCAATCCAAGTTGATAATTTGGATTGAAATGCAAACCGATGCAAACTTTTATGGACTTTGATAAAAACCTCCTGGCAGATATCTTCCATCTCTTCTTTTTGATTGACCAACCGGTTGACTACATAAAAGACAAGCCTTTCGTATTGCTTTACCAATAACTCAAAAGCTTTGATATTGCCTTTTAATATATCGGAAACAACTTCCCTTTCATTAAACATGCTGATTAGTCAAAGGTTACTCCATAAAGGTTGCAATAAAATTTAAAAAAAATTTGCAACCAATTGAGACCAGGAATTGACTAATGGAGAAAATCAATTTATATTAGAACAATATCATCATGAAGCATATCTTTCCTTTTATAGTCATCATCGTTTTTATTGCCGCCATCGCTATTGTGATCATCAGTTCATTCAATTACAGGTTGAAAAAACGCATCATAGAATCTGGCCCGATAGACGACAATTCTTTAAAATTTTTAGGCAGACTTTCAGGCATTGAATCAGAAGCGCTTAAATGGGGATTGATTTTACTTTTTGGAGGAATAGGAATGGTTATGATGGAATTTATACCTTACAGTTTCGATTCCCCCTTGCCTTATGGAATTGAAACTATATTTCTCGCTATTGGATTCTTGTTATACTATTTCATCATACGAAAAAAGCAACAATCAACAGACTAAGAGTAAGAGTAAGAGACTTTTAAATTTATATCCGAAAATGATATACTTCTTTTAGCCTATAAAAATAAGTATTTGCATGTTGTAATGTCCAAAAAGGATTGGAAGCGTACAGTTTTTTATGCCATAAAAGAAGCATAAGAAACAGGCCGGTTAAATTTAAACAAGGTTTAATTCTACAAGTTGGTTTAACAATTCTCAATTAACCAACCTACTTCTTTTATAACTATCTACAAAAATTTAAAAGAGCATTTTGCTCTTATTGGAACTTTACATGCCTTTTTTTTAACCTAACAATATTTCCCACAAAAGAAAATGAAACTTCAAATCAAATTGCTTTACCTACTTATTCTTGTGATGGTTAGTTTACATAAAAATTCAACTGCTCAGACAATACCAAATTCCTATAAAATAGTTGGAATAGTTGCAGATTCAACTACCAAAAAACCATTGGATTATATTACGATAAGTTTGAAAACAAGTAATGAAACAACTATCAAAGTTACGCTTACTAAAGCAAATGGTTCTTTTGAATTTTCAAATCTCCAACCTTTAAAATACAAGTTAACGCTGGTTGCAATCGGACATCAAAACAAATCTTTAAATATTGATTTGACCAACAATGCCAAGATAATTTCAAATTTAGATACCATCTTTATGGCTGCTAAATTAAACAAGTTAAAAGAAGTTACTGTTACAACTGACCGCCCGATTATTAAACAGCAGGCAGACCGGATTACTTACGATCTGCAAGCTGATCCTGAAAGTAAAGGCAGTAATGTTTTGACTATGATGCGCAAAGTTCCCTTTGTTTCGGTTGATGCCAATGACAACATTTTATTAAAAGGCAACTCATCTTTTAAAGTTTTTATCAATGGCAAACCATCAGGCATGTTAGAGAATAATTTAAAAGCGGTGCTTCAAAGTATGCCAGCTTCCACTATCCAAAGCATAGAAGTGATCACTAATCCACCCGCTAAATACGATGCAGAAGGAATGGCCGGGATCATTAACATTATCACTAATAAAAAAATAGCAAATGGCTACAAAGGTACCCTTAACTTCAATCAAACTTTCCCAGTTGGCGGGCAGGGAATTGGTACTTCCTTTTCTGTAAAGCAAGGCAAGTTCGGAATTAGCGGTTATGGTGGTGCAAGTACCTATTCTTCTCCTTTAGCACAATATGCAAACAACCGTACTACTTTCGCCTCAGATGCAACAAGCTTGGTTCAAAATGGCAACATAAAATCCAAAAGCAGGAACGGTTACTTTGGTACCGAAATAAGTTATGAAATAGATTCGCTCCACTTGCTTTCGGGCCAATTCAGTATCAATGGCAACCATTTGGATGGGTATAGTTATCAAACTTCAATACTTAGAAAAGCGGCCAACTTGCAGCGTTATGATCTGGGCAATTCAAATAATGGCGGCGGTAACGGAATGGATGCGAGTATAGATTATCAGTTGGGTTTTAAAGCTGATAAAAACAGACTGCTTACTTTTTCCTACCGTTATTTAAATTATGGTAATAATCAGCATAGCAACCTTGCAATAACCAACATAATAAATTATATCCAGCCGGATTACCGGCAGGATAATAATACCCAAACCTCAGAACAAACTTTTCAGATTGATTATGTACAGCCCATAAAAATGCTGAATATTGAAGCAGGGATAAAAGGGATATTACGCAACAATACAAGTGATTATCAATACCTTTTATACCATCTATCCAGCGGTTTATTTGAACCTTATCCGGATTTTTCCGATCAGTTTAATTACCGGCAAAACGTATTCAGTATTTACAACTCTTACCGTTACAATATAAAAACTTGGAGTTTTAGTGCCGGAATACGTGCAGAGCAAACTATTGTAAATGCTGACTTTATTTCTACAGCTTCCACGGTTAACCAAAATATTTTTAATATCATTCCAACAATTGCTGTAAATAAGGAATTTAAAGATAAAAGCAGTTTAAGTTTTGGGTTTGACCAGCGGATTAAGCGGCCTAATATCAGAAGGCTTAATCCATTTGTTGATCGCTCAAATCCTGATTTTGTATTAAGCGGCAATCCAAACTTGCAAAATGTGTTGGTCAATAATTTGCAGTTAAGTTATAGCAAGTCCAAAAAACTATCGGTTACGGTTGCCTTAGGATATTCCTTTATCGGGAATATTGATCTTAGAACTTCTGCATTTGATACCGCTGCCAATATTACCCGCACCACTTATCAAAACACAGGCAAAGCTGATAGACTGGGATTTGATTTCAATATCAGTTATCCCATCAATAAAAACTGGAATATGAGTGTAAACGGTAATGTCGCTTATTTTAAACTATCAGGATTGGTAAGTAATACTATCATAGAAAACAAGTTACTCACAAGTAATATTTCTGCATCATCGGGATATAGGTTCAACAAGGGATGGCGTTTGAATGCAAGTTTAACTTTTATCAGCCGTAATCCAACTGACTTGCAAGGAACAACCAATGGTTTTGTCCGCTCGTTAATTAGTTGTAACAAAGAATTGGTAAAAAATAAACTTTCGTTTGCTGCCTCGGTAAATAATCCATTTAGTAAACACAGAAACAACCTGACAGAAACAAAAGGACCAGATTTCGCGCAGTTAAGTGTAAGCAAGGATTATTTCAGGTCCTTTGGCCTTAGTTTAAATTACAATTTTGGAAAGCTGAAGCAAGATATTAAGAAAAACAAAAGGGGAATCAACAATGATGATGTTTCAAGATGAAATAAATAAGTACTTGCATTTACAATCTAATGCTAATATTTAAAAGTTAATCATACACAAGTTTCAAAAACTTAGAGCCTGTTTAAATTTTGTTCTGTTTATTTTCTATGCTTCTTTTATCACATAAAAAAACATATAAATTTCATGCTTTTTGTATTGTCCTATTATTCAAACACAAAATTTATATGCCTAAAAGAAGCACTATAAATTTCCCTGATACAAATTTAAACAATCTCTCAATGTCTACTCTATTTCTACCAACCTATCTTCTGCGGTCCTTTTCAAAAACACAAACATAAAATCAGTTGCAAGGATACATATTTTAGTTTCCAATTTTCGGTTGTAAATTACCCGTTTTGATTGCTGATCCCTTTCTGCCTTTTACCTTTCGCCTTTCCGCCCTTTACCTTTTCATATTCTGTATAAAAAACTCCAGCGTTAATCCCCAGGCCAATTCTGAGGCATCGGCATTAAAGCTTACTTTTTCATCGCAAAAGAAACCATGATCGGCATCAGAAAATTCAACGTTGATGAATTTTTTGCCTGCGTTAGTCATTTCAGTCTTGACTGTTTCGATTTGTTCTTTCGGGATATGCTGATCTTTTCCTCCCCAGAAAAACAAATGCGGGGCATTGATAGAAGCTGCCCTTTTGATCAAATCAGGAACGATACCCGCACCATAATAAGAAGCTACAGCCTTGAACGGCAAAATGGTATTGGCCAGGAAACTGACACGGCCACCAAGGCAATAGCCGGTTGCCACAATATGTTCGCCGGTAACCTGCGAATTGTTTTGCAGCCAGTTCCAGGCTGCACGGATATCGGCTTCCAACCCTTCGACGGTTATCGCTTTCAAATGAGGCATGGCAGATGGAAAATCGGTATAATCAATCGCAGCGCCCGGAGGGCCGGAACGATGGAAAAGTTCAGGCGCGATCACCAGATAACCTTCTGCGGCAAAACGGTCGGCCAGTTTGCGGATGTAGTGGTTCACCCCAAAAGCTTCCTGAAATAAAACCAATCCCGGAAAAGGACTTTTACCATGTTCCGGAAGCGAAGTGTAAGCCTGCATGGTTGTTCCATCGGCAACGGGCAACTGCACAAAATTTTGTAAACCTGACATAAATTTTTTATTGATAAAAGAAGTATGAACGGCAAATGGTTTGCCACTAAGTGATGCTTTTTTTATCAATAAAAAATAGGTGAAGGCAGATCAGGAACCTCTGCCAAAAATTAAAAAGCAAAATTTGCGGCCTGCAACTGTTTTAATATCTGTTCTGCATCTTTATTGTTCAGGCTGAATTTTAAAGAGCAGCTTTTGCACGTAAACTTGTCCCCGAACAAAAACTGCTCCAGTGGCGTATGTATCAATGCTTGACATTCAGGACAATGTATCCCTAATTCTTTCAATTTATTTTCCATGAAATGCTTATACGATAAGCACCAGAATAGGTTTATTCCAGATACTTTTATTAGGGTTAACCCTTAAGCGCAGTGTACAGCTTTCAATTCTGCACCGGCATTTCCCGCAGTTGCTGCGGCGTTAACAATTTGTATCCTTTTGGGGTGGAAAATACGGCCGCTGGAACCGGTTCAAACTTAACCTGCTGAACCGTTACTTTCATTTTCATCACATTCTGGCTAATGGTAAAAGCCAGCGGCACGCCCAAGGTAGAATCCAGCACCATTGTTAAAGAATTGGGGAGGATAGAAATATCTTTTGTAAACCAGGCTTCCGTCGTTTCCCCGGATAATTTATCCTGCAAAATATATTTGGCTGCCTGGTAGCCGGCAATGGTTTTGATGTCTTTTTGCTTGGTTGTGGTGTGCGGCGGCAGCGTACCGATTTCTTCTGCCTGGTCTGCTTTATTGTAATCCACCACGTATTGCCGGAAAGCAGAATTCAGCAAAACACGCATAAAATTTGTTTTTTTATCGGTAATGATTGTGGTGGACTCCTGGTTTGATTTTTGGATACTTACTGTAGAATCGCCTTTGAAATACACCGTGGCCACTTTGGGCAAATACTTGGCATAACGTTTTAGACTATCCGGCAACTGGTATTCGATATGATAAATAATGGAGCCTTCATCTGTGGTTTTATATTTGCAGGCGCACAAAAAAAGCAACAGTACAAATACTGCGGTCAGTGTATTTTTCATATTTCTTTCCTGTTGAAATTTTCTAAACAAGTACATTTTTTATTTCTTGTTCAAGAGCGTGTTTAAAATTATATCAATCCTTTGGCAAGTCCAAGATTAATAATGACAATGCTTCTTTTACCCTATAAAAATTGGCGTTTGTATCCGTCTAATGAAATCAAAAACAAAAAATTTACCCTTTTTTTAGGTGATAAAAGAAGCATGAAAAAATTTTAAAATGAATTTTAAACAGGCCATTAGAATTCCTGATTGGTTTTATTTGATCCTTAAATAGCTGTCAACAGTAGCCAGTTTTGCTTTTACAAAATAGCGTACAAATAAAAAAGGGTTGCAACTGATGCAATCCCCCGATTATTACGTAAAATTTTGGTTTGATAAATTAGCCCTGATGGATTGCAATTTTAAGTTTCTGATCTATGTAACCAGTGTTTTTGATGTTGCTGGTTTTATAGTTTTGTTTAATCACCGCCCCATGATAATTATATTTAGTGATGACAACATGCTGTTTTAGCCGGGCCAATCCTATCATTTTGATCTTGATGAAAAGGTTTAACAATGTCAAGGAATAAAACTTTCTATTTATAAAAGATTTGAAAACTTCCTCATTTTTTAGGTTTTCGTATGGAACGGTAAAGCTGGCTACGTAGTAATTGAAGATCATTATTTTCAGGATTTAAAAAGTTTAAGTATTTATTTCATTCAGCTATTTACAATACCTGTTCCAAAACACTTTTGCGCTTGATACAAAGCTTTTAACGCTAAAAAAATGAATAAGTTGGGGAATAATCAGGCGCAATTGGGTTTGCGCTGAGGAATAGATTTCTCAATTGGGCTGTTCCCATTTCCCGGTCTATGGCTTGCCGTTTTTGCTCATTATCAAACACCCGCCGTTATCTGCTGATACTATTTGTTTAAGTTATCAGCCTTATCGTAGAACTCGTTCTGCAATTGAAGCGTTTTGGTATCCGCTTTGATAACTTGTAAAGCTTTGATAAACGATGCTATTTCATGTTCGGCTACCAACTTGCCAAGCTCAGTTGTGGCTTTTGCCCCTTCTCCCGCATAATGGTTGGGGAAGGACGAATACCACCATATCGGTGTATAGACATCTTTTAATTGTAACCGTTTTTGATCGGCCCCGCTTTGGCTTTCTGCCCTGTCCATCTTCATCAGATCGGAACGGTAATACAACAAAACGGAGGTTTCTCTTTCACCGGCATGCAAATCTGTTGCAGGGGCCGACTTATGCATTTTAAGGTATTGTTTGTCAAACTCAGGATCGCTTGCAGGATTGTAAAAATACACGGCATAATTGTGGCGCTTATTTAACAAGGACTGCATAAAAAACCGGATAAACTCAGGATTACCACCATGCCCGTTCAAGATCACGATCTTGTTAAACCCATTGCGGGCTATCTCATCGCAAGTGGCTTCCAACAAATCCCATATCACTTTGCCGGGCAAGGCAAAGGTTCCGGGCTGATGCCTGGCCTCATTGATCTGGCCATAAAAATAATCAGGGAAAACAACTGCATATTCAGATTTTACAGCACGCGCCGCCCATTCGCGTACATGGATCAAATCAGTACCTAAGGGCGAATGCGGGCCATGTTTTTCAAGGATACCGATAGGCAGGATACAGGTTTTTGAAGATTTTTGCAAGGCTTGCGGAAAATCACTTGCAACAAGTTCATCCCAGCGGGCTGGTAATTGTTGCGCGAAGGAAGAACCGGAAAACATTAATGCGGCAAGCAAAAGGAAAATAGCTTTCATAACAATTGTACTTATTTTTCAGGCTTAAATTGTTCGGTATAACCGAGCCGAAATTTATAAACTTCTTTCTAAAACTGCTATACCACAAGGATTTTATTTAGGTAAGAATAATTTGTAGAAACGAAGAGCCTGTTTAAAATTTGTTCAATATGCTTTCCATGCTTCTTTTATCACCTTAAAAAATGGCGACATTTAATGTTTGGTTTATTTAAATTGATGCAGACACCAATTTTTATAGGGTAAAAGAAGCATTGGCATTAATCCTGGGCACATCGAAGGATCTTGTATCAATTTAAACAGGCTCTAAAATTCTGTTTAAATTTCTATCATAAAAATCCATTTGCTTCTTTTATGCTTGTAAATCTTGTTTTTGCGTACTTTATCGACACAAAAAGCACAAGGGTTTAATGATTTTTAGGTGATAAAAGAAGCATGGAAAATAGCTGGATAAAATTCAAACAGGCTAATAAAATATTCCTGTTTTTATAAGATAAAAGAAGCATTGGCACCAATCAGAGAAAATCCAGTGAGAAAAATAAATTGGCTGGTTCTTTTTTCATGATGCAATTTCCCCAGTGCTGGCATGCCGTTCCTGCATTGCTATAAATGCCTTTTTGAGTACCGCAATCAGTGCTTCCAATTTCATGGGCTTGGCCAGATAATCGTTCATGCCGGCGTTGAGGCAAATATCTTTGTCTTCCGACATGGCATTTGCTGTAATGGCGGCAATATAAGGTTGTAAGTAACTCTGCTGGCGTATTTTTTCTGTTGCTTCAAGCCCGTCCATCTCCGGCATTTGCACATCCATCAAGATCAGGTCGTAGCTTTTTTGAGCCATCATTGCTATTACCTCAAGTCCGTTCACAGCAAAATCCATTTGATAACCCAACTTATTGATAACCCGTTGAATCAACTTTTGATTGATTGCATTGTCTTCTGCAACTAAAATACTAAGCGGATATTGTCCTGCAAAATCATCGGTAAGCAATTGCGGGCTTTTTTCTTCGGCTTGTTGTATTTCTTTTTGATTTCCAAATTCTGCCAATATACTTTTATACAAATGGTGCTGTTTGGCAGGTTTCGTCAAGATGGATTTGAACAGGCCCGGAAACTTTTTCTTAGTTTCATCGCCAATAGAACTTAACATAATGATCGGGAGCGGGTTGGCACTGCTGTGGATAGCCCGGGCCAATCCTACGCCATCCATTTCCGGCATTTCCATATCCGTGATAACTAATTGAACCGTTTCATTTTGAGACAGGATGTGTAATGCCTCCTGCCCGGAAGAAGCTACAAATGGCTCAAGCTTCCAATGCTCAAGTTGTGCTTTTAAAATAACAAGGTTTGTTTGGTTATCGTCAACGATCAATATTTTTTTACCTTCAATATCAACGTTGGTTAGTTGCTGTTTCCGAATAAGCGGTTTTGTCCCGGCATGTGTCCTGATGGTAAAATTGAAGGTAGCGCCTTCACCGTGTTTGCTTTGCACCCAAATTTCCCCGCCCATCAATTTTACAAGCCGTTCGCAGATCACTAAGCCGAGGCCTGTGCCGCCATATTTTCGCGTAGTAGAAGAATCGACCTGAGAAAATGCTTGAAACAAGCTTGAAAGTTTTTCGGCAGGAATACCAATGCCAGTGTCCTTTACGCCGAAACCAATTTCTAAATCACCGTTTTCAAATTGTTTTGAAAGAAAGACATTGATAAATACTTCGCCTTTTGGTGTAAACTTAAGGGCATTATTGGTCAGGTTGATCAATACTTGTTTTAAACGCAGGCTGTCTCCCACAATTTGCTGCGGTAAATTAAAATCTATATGATAAATCAGGTCAATTCCGCGTTTTGCCGCATTTTGCAAGAACAGGTCCATTATATCTTCAATGGCATGGCGCAGTTCGAAGTCTTCCTGTTCCAGATCCATTTTTCCGGATTCGATTTTAGAAAAATCAAGGATATCGTTAATAACGCTCACCAGGTTATCGCCACAAGTGATAATTGTTTCGGTATAATCCCTTTGATCACTGTCTAAGTTTGTTTCGCGCAATAAAGAAGCCATGCCAATAACACCGTTCATCGGCGTTCTGATTTCGTGGCTCATGGTAGCCAGGAATATACTTTTGGCTTGATTGGCTTTTTCAGCTTCTTCCCGTGTAGCTTGTTCCTGTTGTTTTTGCTTTTCAAGTTCTTCTGATTGAGACCGAAGCTCTTCCGACTGCACTTGCAATGCCGCATTTATGGTTTGCAGTTCTTCTGATTGCCTGCTTAATTCCTCTGCTTTGTTTACAACCTCTGTGGTACGCTCTTTTACCTGTTTCTCTAATTCTGCTTTTTGTTTTTTTATCGTGTTTATCCGGTTATTGTAGTAAGCGCAGGCACTGCCTGTAACAAGCGCGAGCATCAATATCCTGAACCACCAGGTTGCCCAGAAAGGAGGAGCAACAACAATTTTAACAACAGTTCCTTTCGGGTTCCACAAGCCATCATTATTGGAAGCTTTTACCCTAAAAAAATAGGTGCCTGGTTCCAGGCTGGTATAGGATGCTTTTCGGGTATTACCAACATAATTCCATTCCTTATCGAAGCCTTCTAATTGGTAAGCGTACTGATTGTTTTCTGCAACCGTATAGTCCAAGGCAGCAAAATCAAAGGCTATAGAGGTTTGTTTATAGGAAAGCTTTACTTCTTTTGTGTCCGTAATGTCTGTTTTTAATGGTGAACCGGGATGTCCGGCTAAAATATCCTTGTTAAAAATCTGAAAGCCGGTGATGTAAACCGGAGGAATAAACTTGTTTGTTTTGATTCGGTTTGGGAAAAATGTATTCAGTCCGTTGGTCCCTCCAAAAAACATTTCACCGTTATCTGCTTTTAAAAAGGCGTGCGATTCAAATTCAGACCCCTGCAAACCATCCCTGATATTGAATTTTTTTGCAGAATAAGTCGCAGGATTAAATTTGGTAAGGCCGTTGGAAGTAGATATCCACAAGTTACCCGCATCATCTTCTGTGATACCTTTTATAAATTCGTTGTCCAGTCCTGCTTTAGAAGTGTATAATCCAAAGCTTTTTGCTGTTGGGTTGAAAAGATATAACCCTTTCTGACCCACCCAAACACGGCCTTTATGGTCAACAAAAATAACCTTGATGTCAGGAAAGCTTTCTGTATGATTGAAATAGTGGGAAAACTGACGACTGTTTAAGTTATAACAATTCAAGCCTCCATCATCAGTGCCCATCCATACATTGCCGTCTTTGTCGCCGTTAATTACAATAACATCATTTCCGGAGAAGGCAGTTTTGCCATCAGGGCTTTTAGTTATCCGTTTAAACTTATGTGTTTTAAGGTCCATAAGGTTAACGCCACCCTGAAAAGTACCGACCCAGAAATTACCTTTTTGATCTTGGTAAGTATCTTCCACAAAGTTTGAGCTGATAGAAGCCTCATCACCTGGCAAATTTTTATAGGCTGTAAAAGTGCCGTTTTCAGGATTAAACAAATTAAGGCCTCCACTCCAGGTGCTTACCCAAATGTTTCCATCATCCGCCTGATCAATATCCAACACAGCATCCGAGCTTATACTTTTAGGGTTTAACGGGTCGTGCTTAAACCTGGTAAAAGTCTGGTTTTTTCTATTGAACAAATTCATTCCTTCTCCATCTGTCCCCACCCAGATATTTCCTTTTTTATCCTGGCAAAAGGATTTGACATCGCTGGAGCTTATGGTATTTTTATTCCCTCCTTGCTGATAGAGATTGAAGCGGTGGGCATCCGGCGCATACAAGTCTAAGCCACCGCGATGTGTCCCTACCCACAAATTGTCTTGCTTATCTTCGTAAATGGCCGAAACTGTTTTTTGAGATAAACTATAGGAATTGAATTCATGCTGGTAATGAAAAAAGGAGTCTTCAAGCGGATTGTACAGGTTCAACCCGCCATTGTTTATGCCTATCCATATTTTCCCCTTATGGCTGATATAAAGGCTGTTTATTTCACTGATAAAACTACCCTTTTCGCCGGTTATTTTCCCTAAATACTGTTTACAGGTATTTTTATCAGGATTAAATACGATAGCACCTGTATGCAGGGTACCCAGCCATAAATTGCCGTTCAGCTCACCTTGAATATATTTGATATAAGTATGCGTCAGCGGGTTTTTAATAAAGGCAAAAATGCCGGTCTTGGCATTATATAAGTTCAGCCCTGAATCTGTAGCCAGCCAGAGGTTGTCGTGAATATCCTGGTACACATAATTCACATTATCACTGACAATGCTGTTTTTATCCAATGAATTATGGCGAAAGTGTTTAAATGTTTGTGTTTTTTTATTGAATACGTTAAGCCCTCCGCCTTTTGTAGTTACCCATATATTGTTGCTCTTATCCTGATAGATACAAGAAATATTATTGTTACTGATGCTTTTATCATTGGCTTTGTCATGCTGGTACCTGATAAAAGTATCTGTATTGCGGTCTAATAAATTCAGTCCGTTTACCGTTCCGATCCAAAGGTCATGCTGGCGGTCCTCGTAGATATACCGGGTAATATTCTCGCTAATGCTGGAATTGTCGGTTTTTTTATTGCGGTAAACTTTCATCTGCTGCCCGTCATAACGGTTCAGGCCATCTTGGGTACCGATCCAGATAAAACCCTTATAATCCTGGCATACTGTTTCAACCCGGCTATTTGACAAGCCTTGTTCAATGCTGATTTGTTTAAACCTGATATCAGGAGCCTGCGGAAAAATATTTAAAGGGGCCAGCAAAAAAAACCAAACGCAAAACATCCTCGTTTTTTTAAAGGAAAAACACAGTTTTTTAAACTTATTTTGCTGGTTGCTAAACCTATTATACTGAATCAGCATATAATCATTCAAATATTTATCCGGTTTTGAGATAGTTAACTTATTTATACGTAGGGTGATACAAAAAGTTAGTCTAAGGGCCTCCACCAGAATAAGGGCCAATGCCATAAAAGCACCTTCATTAAAGTATCAGTAGATTAGGTTAAGTTCTCCCGGTAAAAAATTTCTAACTAAGTTTACGTTGCTGTTTAAAACCTGTACAAGTTTTATCTAATATTTCTGATGCTTCTTTTACCACCTAAAAATCAATAAACCCTTGATAAGAATTTTGTAACGGTTTAAAATCCAAATACAGGATTTACAGGTATAAAAGAAGTAATGTTGATTTTTAGGATGGAAATTTAAACAGGCCCTTATATATTTACAGCTAACCTATTTTATGAATATCTTTAAAAGTTACACAGCCTGGTTCATATTTATCCTATCATTGATAAGCAGTTTAACACTGAAAGCACAATTGAAACCAGCACCGCAACTGGGCAAGAACACGGTAAAAGAAGTTATTGCCGCCATGACGCTGGAAGAAAAAGCAACCCTGGTGGTAGGTTCGGGCAAGGCGCCAAAACCAAAACCTGCCGGGAACGGAAAGCCCGGTGTCAGCAATGGTTGGGTGCCGGAACCGCCAATGATCGGCCACACTGAAACTAAAGTACCAGGCGCAGCGGGAAATACAACCGCTATACCACGTTTAGGTATCCCTTCCCTGGTATTAAGCGATGGGCCTGCAGGTGTCCGGATTTCGCCTACCCGCAAAGGTGATAGCACCCATACTTATTATGCTACTGCTTTTCCGGTCGGTACTTTACTGGCTTCAACCTGGGATCCCGCGGTGGTAAATACAGTAGGTAAAGCTTTTGGCAATGAGGTAAAGGAATATGGGGTGGATATTTTGCTGGCCCCCGGCGTAAACATCCATCGCAATCCGTTAAACGGGCGCAATTTTGAATATTATTCAGAAGATCCTTTAGTTGCCGGTACTATGGCCGGTGCTTTGATCAATGGTGTACAATCAAATGGTGTCGGCACTTCTATTAAACACTTTATAGCCAATAACCAGGAAAGTAACAGAAACTATAACAATTCAATAGTAAGCGAAAGGGCATTGCGCGAACTGTACCTTAAAGTGTTCCGGATAGGCATTGCCGCTTCCAATCCCTGGACGGTAATGTCCTCCTATAACAGGGTGAACGGTGTTTATACTGCTCAAAGGCACGACTTGTTGACGACGGTGTTGCGCGATGAGTGGAAGTTTAAAGGCTTTGTAATGACCGACTGGGGCGGTGGCTACGATTGGGTTGCAGAAATGAATGCTGGCAATGACCTGATTATGCCGGGAAGGCCAGATCAGATCGAAACTTTGATCAATGCAGTTAAGCACGATTCGCTGAGTGTTAAAGTCCTCAATCAAAATGTGGAGCGCATACTTAACATTATTCTTAAATCGCCGTCATTTCAAAAATATGCCTATAGCAATAAGCCCGATTTAAAAGCACATGCTGAAGTAGCACGCAAAGCGGCCACAGAAGGTATGATTTTGTTGAAAAACCGAGGCAATGCTTTGCCCATCAGCAAATCTGTAAAAACTGTTGCTGCTTTTGGCAATGCTACTTATAATACCATTCCCGGCGGCACCGGTAGCGGCGAAGTAAATAAAGCTTATACTATTTCTATTGATCAGGGCTTGGCCAATGCGGGTTATCGGCCGGATGAAAGCTTGAAAAACACCTATACCAAATTCTTTCAGGATGCCAGGTCCGGGCAACAGCCACGCCGCAGGTTTTATGGTGAAATGCCTGTAAGCGATAGCCTGATCATTGAAACGGCGAAGAAGAATGACCTTGCCATTATTACCATAGGCAGGAATGCAGGAGAAGGCAATGACCGTAATTTAGAAAACAACTACAACCTTGGGCCGGAAGAAAAACAGCAGTTTAAAAAAATTGCCGATGCTTTCCATGCAAAAGGTAAAAAGGTAGTGGCCGTACTGAATATAGGCGGTGTTATTGATATGAACGAGTGGCAGGATAACGCCGATGCTATTTTGCTGGCCTGGCAACCCGGCCAGGAAGCAGGCAACGCAATAGCGGACGTGTTAAGCGGCAAGGTAAATCCTTCCGGCAAGCTGGCTACAACTTTTCCTGTTAAATATGCAGATGTACCCTCAGCTAAAAACTTTCCCGGCACACCGGCCGAAAGACCGGAACAAGTTATATACGAAGAAGGCATCTACGTGGGATACCGTTATTACGATAGCTTTAATGTTAAGCCGATGTACGAGTTTGGCTATGGCCTTTCCTATACTGATTTTGCCATCAGCGGCCTAAAATTGAGTTCAGCCACTTTCAACGGAATAATTACCGCTACGGTCAATGTGAAAAATACCGGGAAATTTGCCGGAAAAGAAGTGGTACAAATTTATGTGGGCGCCCCGGCCAAAACGATTGATAAACCTATGCAGGAATTAAAAGCATTTGGTAAAACGCATTTATTGCAACCTGGCGAATCACAATTGTTGACATTTACAATTCGTTCTGCTGATCTCGCTTCTTTCCATACCGATAATTCTGAATGGATAACGGATGCCGGGAAATATGTGTTGAAAGCAGGTATATCCTCTCGCGATATTAAACAAACTGCCGTTTTCAATATCCCAAAAGCAATTATGGTTGAAAAAGACCACAAAGTATTGCAGCCGGAAGTAAACATTACGGAGTTTAATGCAAGGAAACAGGTTGGGAAATGACAGTTGAAAATGGTGAAAAGTCGGCTGCGTGATAGTAGTATTCTTTAAATACAGGCTGAAAAACATGAAAAAGGTATTGTAAAAACTTGTTTGAATTTATATCAGGAAGTTTATGATACTTCTTTTATGCCTACAAATTTGTGTTTATATTTTCCAGAAATATAAAAGTATAGGCTTAATAGTTTTAATGCTTCTTTTATCGAAGTTGTTTAAACTTATTTTCCTGTTGTTTTTTTGGTTAGGTGCTTCTTTTATCACCTTAAAAAATGGCAGGCATTTGGTTTATTTAAATAGATGCAGACACTAATTTTTATAGGGTAAAAGAAGCATTGCCTTCAATCCTAAGCATACCGAAGGATCTTTTATAAATCTAAACAGGCTTTAAAAGTTTAAACAACTTCGTCCTGTAAAAATTCAACCTTGTTGTCTTTTTTTAATTATTGAAATATAGGCACTAATTTTTTATGGCTAAAAGAAGCATATTCCGCCCCCAATATAAATTCAACTGATTCCATGATAAGTTCGATTTTTGTTTCAGATAAACAAAAACCACAAAGAGATTGCCTAAAAAGAAACCTCTTAGATTTTACTATTCCAAATTTAACAAACCTTATTCCACCAGCTCGAATTTTATTTTCTGATTACCAGCCTGCAAGTAAAAATCACCGGCTTCTAAATGCCGTTTGCCATCTGCATCTGGAAAGCTTAAATCCCGCATCGGATCAAGTTCAAACTTGAAAACATATTTGCCACCGGCGTTGATTTCTTTCTTCTCAAAATACTTCAGCTCCTTCATTGGCCTTGAAATAGAGCTGGCATGAGAGGATATATACCACAAAGCCGTTTCTTTTCCGATAACTGCCCCTGAGTTGGTTACCTCTACGGTTGCTGTTAACTTTTGATTTTTATGGATTTTTGCTGCCGATAAGTTGATAGTGCCGTAAGTAAAGTCGGTATAGCTTAAACCATGTCCGAACCAATACAGTGGGTCAGTAGGTATATCCTGGTATTTACCGGCATTCGGACGGGCACTTTGGCGCATGTCATAATAAGTAGGGATTTGTCCGGTAGTTAAAGGAAAAGTAATATCCAGCTTACCAGAGGGGTTGACATGGCCTGATAAGATCGAAGCGAGCGCAGTACCACCAGCAACGCCTGGTTGCCACATTTCGACAATAGCATTTGCCATTGGTTCTAAACGGACTAATTCAAGCGGACGGCCATTTGCCAACACCAATACGATCGGTTTGCCTGTTTTCTTTAATTCCTGTACCAGTTTTTCTTGTATGGCAGGCAAGGCAATACTTGACCGTGAAGTATTTTCACCAGTCCAGCCTTTCTTTTCGCCTAAGCAAACCACAATGATGTCTGCTTTTTTAGCTGCAGTTACAGCTTCAGCAATACCGCTTTCATCTGTACCGTCAATATCGCATCCCTTGGCATAACTGATTTGTGCCTTTTGCCCGAATTCTTTTTCAAGGCCATCGAAAATAGTTTCAGCATCCGTTGCAACACCATGGGAAGACCAATTACCCAATAGATCAACCTGGTCTTTTGCCATCGGGCCTACCAAAGCAATTTGTTTTATATTGACGTTCAATGGCAATACATGTTGATTATTTTTTAACAAAACCATAGATTCTACAGCTAACTTTTGAGCTACGGCTTTACTTTCGGGCTGCAGATAACGCTGCTCAACAATAGGCGTATAGGGGTTATCAAATAATCCTAACCTGAACTTAACACGTAAAATCCTTTTCACCGCATCATCAATTTTGGCCATAGGAACCTTTTTCTCTGCTATCAGTTGTTTCAGGTTTTGCTCGTACACGCCATCAACCATGTCCATTTCAACACCTGCCATAAAAGCTTTCAGGCCTGCTTCTTTACGGTCTTTGGCAACACCTTGTGCCATCAGTTGCTCTACCGATCCCCAATCGGACACGACAAAGCCATCATGTCCCCAGCGTTGTTTTAGAACATGTGTAAGGGTGTAAGGATTAGCGGATGCGGGGATACCACTGATATCGTTAAAACCACTCATCAGGGTAGCTGCCCCGGCTTTTACACCGGCCTCATAAGGGACCATGTAAGTTTCCCACAGCGATTGTGCAGAAACATCGGCATAATGGTAATCGCGGCCACCTTCAGATAAGCCGTAACCGATATAATGTTTCAAACAGGCGGCAATAGAATACGGATCGGAAAGTTTTTTACCCTGGTAGCCTTTAACAGAAGCTACACCAAACACAGCATTGGTATAAGGGTCTTCACCATAACCTTCGGATACCCTGCCCCATCTTGGGTCACGGGCAACGTCAATCATGGGCGAAAAAGTCCAGTCAATACCCGAAAGCTTGGTTTCTTTGGCTGCCACAGCACAAGCTTCTTCCACTAATGCAGGGTTCCACGAACAGCCCTGAGCCAGTGAAATAGGATATATGGTACGGAAACCATGGATTACGTCATATCCAAACAAGATGGGAATGCCCAACTTAGTTTCTTCCATGGCCCTTTTTTGAACGGTATTACGAAAAGCAGGATCACTGCTGAAATAGATGAGTGAACCAATGCCAGCCGGAAAAGCCGGTTTCTGATAGCCATTGTTGTTGGGGTTATTATTGTCCCCTACCGTTTGCTGGTTTAACTGAAGTATCTTTTCATCTAAAGTCATCCTTTTTAACAAGTCCTCTATCCGTCGTTCTATTGGCGCATTTTTATCTTTATAAACCGGTATTGGAGCTTTAAAAGCAAATGCCTGTTGATAGAGAAATAAAATTGTGAGTAAACTAATATATTTCATGCATTAAATATTTAACAGTTATACCATGTGTACAATAGGCAATATTACATTATAATATACATATTTAACGTGTTTAAAATCCGTATAATTAACTCAATTTTACTTAAAAAGGAAGAGCATAAAGGAATGGTAATTTTGTTTTACGGACTGCAAAGGCCATTAATTATGCTCCAAGAAAAAGTTATAGTAATCTTATTTTCTAATGAAGGGGGCCTAAAAACATAAAACCCCGTACATCATTTGATCTACAGGGTTTTGAGAAACTTTGATCCTTTTTTTGTGGGAGATACAGGGTTCGGACCATTGACCCTCCCGGTTGAAAAACCGGGGTGCCCTGAACCAGCCGGGCTAAACCGACAACTGTTCAACCTTCTTTCTACTCTTCCAATTTTTGATTTGTTTTTCCCGCTTTAAAGCCTCGGGTTTTGTGTTGAACCCCTCTTTATAAGTTAAAACCCAGTCGGTAGCCCTACCGGTAAAGCCTTGATGATTGGCATTATGCCGACACATCCTGCCTGCCCTCCACATCGGCCGTGGAACCAATGTAGTATTTGTTTAAAAGAGATGAAAATAAAACATAGCAGTAAAACATCGTAAAATAAAAAAACCGACCCTACTTGTCGGCTTTTTGTGGGAGCTACTGGGTTCGAACCAGTGACCCTCTGCTTGTAAGGCAGATGCTCTGAACCAGCTGAGCTAAGCTCCCTATTTTTATAAACCCTGCCATGACCCTCCCGATTCGTAAATCGGGATGCTCTGAACCAGCTGAGCTAAGCCCCCATTCGTTTGGGACTGCAAATATAGAAGCGGATTTTATTTATGCAAAATATATTTTCAGTTTTTTAACCAAGCACTTCTTCCAGCACTTCATGCGAACGGATTTGGCCGAAACCATCAATGTGCAAAGCATAATATTCAAGCAGCCGGTCCAGTAAAAAACGGCGGACATCATGGGGCAGCCGGATTTCAATCAGGTTTTCGAAGTTTCTACCAATCAGCAAATTAAAATATTGCGTATAGGGCGGTGCCAGATACAGATTATGTTCCGGCCTTTTGCCAACGAACAAACCATCTTTCAAATTAAAATAATGGACATTTGTGCTTTCGTTCCTTTCGGGATGAAAACCCAAGTATTTACTTAACTGCACTAAAAACAGCAGGTGGAAATTGGCCAACCCTTGCTCCTGGTTGTCCAGCCATTCAATCGAATAAAAAATAAAATTGAATAGGTTTTCGTCTGTCTCTTGCTGCCTTACCGCTTTGTAGATCACTTCGTTCAAAAAAATGACCAGCGAACTTTTGACCACTTCGTAAGGGATCGTTTTTAAAACGGGTACATTTCTCAATTCGGCCACGCGCTGGATGTTGCCGTTCGGTTTGTGATAAACCACCATTTCCAACAGGTGCAGCGGTTGCAGCATGTTCCGGCTGATCTTGGCCCTCGGCTTTTTGACACCGTTGATCAGGTAAGATTGCAGCCCGAACTTCTCCGTAAAAACCTGGACGATCACGCTACTTTCGCTGTAATCTGTCGTTTTAAATACAATGCCGCGGGTTTTATGTAACATTTGCCTAAACTAAAAATTTTGAATTGATACGCCGAAATGATGATACTGTTTTTATTAGGTAAAAAAAGCCTCACCCTAAATCCCTCTCCAAGAGAGAGGGACTTGAGCGGCGCAAGTGCAGCTACCTCCCTCTCCTTTGGAGAGGGCCGGGGTGAGGCACACAATTGTTTTTGCTTTACCCAATCAAAACTTCACTTAAAACCGTATTTTTGCACCTCAAAAATCTGAGGTAAACGCATTGATGTACAAGGAATATAAGCAACTCAACCTGTCGGAAATCGGTAACGATGTGCTGGCGTTCTGGAAGCAAAACAACATCTTCGAAAAAAGTATCAGCAGTCGCCCGGCCAGCAAGCCTTACACTTTTTATGAAGGTCCACCTTCGGCCAATGGTATGCCCGGCATCCACCACGTAATGGCGCGTTCGATCAAAGATATTTTTTGCAGATACAAGACCCTAAAAGGTTTTCAGGTGAAACGCAAAGGCGGCTGGGACACGCACGGACTGCCGATTGAGTTGGCGGTTGAAAAAGCTTTGGGAATTACCAAAGACGACATCGGCAAAAAAATCTCGATCGAGGACTACAACGCCGAGTGCCGCCGGGAGGTAATGAAATATACCGATGTTTGGAACGACCTGACCGAAAAAATGGGTTATTGGGTTGACCTGGAAGATCCATACATCACCTACAAAAACGAATACATCGAAACCCTTTGGTGGATTTTAAAAGAGTTTTACAAAAAAGGTTACCTTTACAAAGGTTATACCGTGCAACCCTATTCTCCTGCTGCCGGAACTGGTTTAAGTTCGCACGAATTGAACCAGCCGGGCACGTATCGCAACGTAAAAGACACTTCTATCACAGCAGAATTTCATCTCATTAACAATCAAATCCATCCGTTAATCCCGATTTTGTTTGAGGAAGAAACGGAAGACACCGCCATTTTAGCCTGGACAACCACGCCCTGGACTTTGCCTTCTAATTGTGCGCTGGCCGTTGGCGAAAACATCAATTACGTCAAAATAAAAACTTTCAATCCTTACACTTTTGCCCTGGTGAGCGTGGTTTTGGCAAAGGATTTAATTAATCAATACTTTAAAAAAGAAGGCGGGAATGCTTCTTTTACCGGTTATAATTCTGGTGATAAAATTATCCCATGGGAAATTGCGGCCGAATTTAAAGGTGCAGAATTAGTCGGTTTACGCTACCACCAACTGATGCCTTATGTTTCCAATGAAGATTTGGAGCAAAACGCTTTCCGCGTTATCGCAGGTGATTTTGTAACTACGGATGACGGAACTGGCATCGTTCACACCGCTTCTATTTTTGGTGCGGATGACTTTCGGGTTGCACGTGCAAACGGCGTTCCTTCGGTTTTGGTGAAGGATGAAAACGGCAAAGAAGTTCCGTTGGTAAACAAACAAGGCCGCTTTGTAAATGAAGTAACTGATTTTGCCGGACGTTTTGTAAAAGAAGAATATTACAGCGATACGGAACGTGCCGACCCGGATTTTAAACCAACTGATGTGCTCATCGCCATCAAACTAAAAGAAGACAACAAGGCGTTCGACGTCAAAAAATACGAGCACAGCTACCCGCATTGTTGGCGCACCGATAAACCAATTTTGTATTATCCCTTAGATAGCTGGTTTATCAAAACGACGGCCGTAAAAGACCGGATGGTAGAGCTGAACAAAACCATTAACTGGAAACCGGAATCAACCGGGACCGGCAGGTTTGGCAATTGGCTGGAAAATTTGGTGGACTGGAACTTGTCCCGCTCCCGTTATTGGGGAACGCCGCTGCCGATCTGGCGGACAGAAGATGGTTTGGAAGAAACCTGCATCGGTTCTATTGCTGATTTGAACCAGGAAATACAAAAATCGGCTGATGCTTCTTTTATGCCACAAAATTTTGTGTTAAATGATTTGCACCGGCCATTTGTGGATGATGTGATCCTGGTTTCCTCAACCGGCAAAAAAATGTTCCGCGAACCGGATTTGATCGACGTTTGGTTTGATTCCGGTGCCATGCCTTATGCCCAGCATCATTTTCCGTTTGAAAACAAAGAAGCTTTTGAAAACTCTTTTCCGGCAGATTTTATTGCTGAAGGCGTGGATCAAACGCGCGGCTGGTTTTTTACGCTGCACGCCATTGCCGTTATGCTGATGGATTCTGTAGCTTATAAAAACGTGATTTCCAATGGTTTGGTGCTGGATAAAAACGGCAACAAAATGAGCAAGCGTCTGGGCAATGCTGTTGATCCGTTTGCAACAATTGACAAATACGGCCCGGATGCCACGCGCTGGTACATAATCAGCAATGCATCGCCCTGGGACAACCTGAAATTTAACGAAGATGGTTTGGATGAAGTGCGCCGTAAATTTTTCGGTACGCTTTACAATACCTATTCTTTCTTTGCTTTGTACGCCAATATTGATGGTTTTGAATACAAAGAAGCAGAAATCGAATTGCAAAACCGACCGGAAATTGACCGATGGATTTTATCTTTATTAAATACTTTGAGCCAGGAAGTAGATGGTTTTTATGCTGATTTTGAACCGACAAAAGCAGCACGCGCCATCCAGGATTTTGTAGATGCACATTTAAGCAACTGGTACGTTCGGTTAAGTCGCCGCCGTTTTTGGAAAGGCGATTACAGGGCGGATAAACTTTCTGCTTATCAAACTTTGTACACTTGTTTGGTTACGATTGCCAAGCTGATGTCGCCCATTGCACCTTTTTTTGCAGAACGCTTGTTTAACGATCTGAACAGCATCACCCAAAAAGAAACGGTAGAATCGGTGCATTTAACTGATTTTCCAGCTTATCATCCGGATCTGGTGAACAAAGAACTGGAAGAACGGATGCAATTGGCGCAGGATATTTCTTCATTAACGCTTTCTCTCCGCAAAAAAACAGGTATCAATGTCCGGCAGCCATTAAGCAAGATTTTACTGCCGATCCTGAACCCGCATTTCCAGCAGCAGGTGGAGCAGGTGAAAGAGCTGATCTTATCGGAAACCAACATCAAAAATATTGAGTATATTACAGACAATGTTTCTTTTATCAGCAAAAAAATCAAACCAAACTTTAAAGCTTTAGGCAAAAAAGTGGGGAAAGACATGAAGCTGGTGGCCGAAGCGATAAGCCGTTTTAGCCAGAAAGAAATTGCTGAATTGGAACAAACGGGGCAAATCCTCATACCTCAAACCTCGTACCTCATACTTTCTTCTGAAGTGGAAATCACGGCCGAAGATGTGCCGGGATGGCAAGTGGCTTCTCTGGGCAAACTGACCGTTGCGCTGGATGTGGCTTTAACAGAAGAACTGAAACAGGAAGGGATTGCGCGCGAACTGATCAACCGGATTCAGAATTTACGCAAAAACAAAGGCTTGGAAGTAACAGATAAAATCAATGTTATCATTGAGGACAAACCTATTGTAACAGAAGCCGTAAGAAACAATTTATCCTATATTTGCGCCGAAATTTTGGCAGTAGGTTTAACCCTGGACAAAGATTTAACACAAGGTGAGCAGGTCGCGATTGACGGCCAAGAACTATTGATTGATATAAAAAAGTAATATGAACGACGGACAAAACGAAAAAAACAGATATTCCGATACTGAACTAAAGGAATTTAAAGATCTAATTTTAGATAAACTCCGCATGGCAAAACAAGAGCTGAATGCGTTGACCTCTTCTTTAAGCAGCCCCAACTCTAACGGCACAGATGATACTTCCGGCACATACAAAACGCTGGAAGACGGATCGGCAACGCTGGAAAAAGAGCAGATCAACCAGTTGGCCGCCCGCCAGAAAAAATTTATCGAGCAACTGGAAGCAGCTTTAGGGCGCATCGAAAACCGCACTTATGGCATTTGCCGTGAAACCGGGAAACTAATCCCGAAAGAACGTTTGCGCGCCGTGCCGCATACCACGCTGAGCATGGAAGCCAAAATGAAACAGTATTAATGAAAACCACTTATACCAAGCCTTTTTTAATTGCTGCTTTTATCGTGCTGGCCGATCAGATCCTGAAAACTTGGGTACGCACGCACATGTACATCGGTCAGGAAATAAAGCTGCTGGGCAACCGCGGCTTTTTGCATTATACCGAAAACAACGGTATGGCTTTTGGCTGGGAACTGGGCGGGGAAGCAGGCAAGTATGCCTTGACTTTGTTTCGTATCCTGGCGGTGTGTGGCATTGCTTATGGCTTGGTTTATCTCATTCAACACAAATATCACCGCGGGCTGATCATCAACATTGCCCTGATTTTTGCAGGCGCTTTGGGCAACATCATTGATTCTGCCTTTTACGGTTTAATGTATCAAAAAGCGCCTTTATTTCAGGGGCGCGTGGTGGATATGTTCTATTTTCCGTTGCTGTCAGGCGTTTTCCCTTCTTGGGTCCCGGTTTGGGGCGGAGAAGAATACATTTTTTTCAGGCCGGTTTTTAACCTGGCCGATGCCGCGATTTCGGTTGGTGTGGTGCTGATTTTACTCAACCAAAAGAAGTATTTTAAGGAAGATATCAAAGAAGAACCGCAGCCTAACAGCGAAGTTGTGGAAGAGTAAATTATATTGGATCTTGTTTTTTTGTCATTTCGACCGCAGGGAGAAATCTTCTTCAAAGCGATAGTTCTTCTTTTTTTGTACGTTCTTTTGCTTAATCAAAAGAACCAAAAATCAAGAATGCCGGATCACCTCCGGGCGGCATTCAGCCCTGCGCTCCTGGGTCGATACCTTTCTGGCGGTTACCATTATGGCTGTCTTTCTGGCGTTTAACCTTGCAAGATGTACGCCCTGTCATCCTGAGCGCAGTCGAAGGATCTTCTTCAAAATAAAAGATAAACCTGTTATTATTTGATGAGGATTTCTCCCTTCGGTCGAAATGACAAAAAGTTGAATACTTCTTTTATCGGCATAAAATCAGTATTAGCTTCAATAAAAATTATTTTTGTACTTGAACTACAGCTTTTTATGCTAAAGCTGAATAAAAATCAGATTTTTATTACGACCAAACCCGTAAACGCTCGTCTATCCAACAAAACCATTCATCATGAAAAAGCTATTGACCCTTTTATTGCTGGCTGCTATAAGTTCTTCCGCGTTTGCCCAAAGTGTTGACCTGCGAAGAAAAATCCAGGTTACCGGCAGTGCCGAAACAGAAGTTACGCCGGATATTATTTATTTCAGTATTTCCCTGAAAGAATACCTGAACGGTAAAACCAAAGTGAGTATTTCGACTTTAGAACGCCAGTTGGAAAAAGCAGTTAACGATGCGGGGATTGCTAAAGCTGATTTCACCATCAACAATTTATCGTCCTACAATTATGTGCCGGAGAAAAAGAAGAACGCGGATTTCCTGGCGGCCAAACAATACCGTTTAAAACTGCACGACCTGAACAAGATCAACCAAGTCCTAGACGCAGTAGATGATAAAGGCATCCAGTCCACCGGGATTGATGGTTACGATTATTCGGGAATTGAAACTTTGAAAAACGAACTGAAACTGAAAGCCCTAAAAGCAGCCCAAGCTAAAGCAACCTTTTTATTAAGCGGGATCGGTGAAAAATTAGGCGGTGCAATAGATATTCAGGAAATCAACAACGAACCCATGCAGCAACCGGTTTTTCGCAGCATGATGATGAAAGCGGCCAGCGCAGAAACCGAAACACAACCGGATATTGATTTTAAAAAGATCAAGCTGAATTACCAGGTACAGGCGGTTTTTGAGATTGTGAAGTAAAGATTACTTTATAAATTCTTGTACAATTGTCTTAACTCTTTGAGTCGGGCAGCAGAAATATTTTCCTTGTCCGACTTATCGAAAATTTCCACAACCACCGCTTCTTCTTCTAAGTTCAATTGATAAAGAATGTAGATTGCACGCCCTGAACCACTCTTTCCTTTTCCTTTACTGTTGATAGCAAAACGTTTTTTATAAAAATTTCCGCCAAGATCAATACTGTTTTTAGGATCAGCTTCTATTTCATTAATCAACTTTAAAATATCATCATGAATGGAATGATACTTTTTACGTAAATCTTTTACTTGCTTCTGCACCAGCTCAGATAATTTAACGGAGATCATTCAAAAACGCTTTTGCATCAACCGTTTTAAGTTTTCCGACTTTTAGCAAATCGCCCTGTTTAAATGCACTTATCAAATGCTTTTCTTCCTGCGTAAGTTTTTGCAAGTCTTTTTCTTTCAATTCTTCCACTACTATTTTCGCTTTATCGCCCAATTGCTTTGCCAATTTGGCCAGTAATTTTAAATTTTGAGGGTTATTACTTTCAATTACTAATGATGCCATAAACTTCTCTTGTTTAAGCAAATTTACATAAAAATCTTTTTGCTGTTTTATGGCACACCAAATTTTAGGTGTTAAAAGAAGCATTACCTTTTGTTTAAACAGGAATTTAACCAGCCATAAAATATATAGTTAATTTTAGTTAAATAGATTTATTAATTAAAAATTTAGTTATATCTTGACTGCCATAAATCCTAAATATGAAAGCCACGATTTGGACGCTGTTCTTTTGCCTGGGTTCTTTCTTTTTATCGGCACAAAACCCTTATTCTATTAAAGGCAGAATAGTTGATACCGCTTCAACTGTTAAAATGGTTAATGCCACCATTGCCGTGTTAAACGCAAAAGATTCTACCCTGCGCAAATTTACCCGTGCCGGTGCTGATGGTTCTTTTGCCATCAACCAATTGGGCAAAGGCAAATTTATCCTGCTGGTTTCTTATCCCGGCTATGCGGATTATGTAGAAGATTTTGTGCTGGATTCTGTTAAAAAAGAACACGATTTTAAACAGATCAACATGCTGCTTAAATCGCGGCTGCTGGCGGGTGTAATTATCAAAGGAACCAAAGCAGCTATCAAAATAAAAGGCGACACAACAGAGTTTAATGCTTCCAGTTTCAAAATCCAGCCGAACGCAAAAGTAGAAGATTTGCTGAAGCAGTTGCCGGGCATTCAGGTTGATAAAGACGGCAAAATTACGGCACAAGGGCAAGCTGTGAACAAAGTGCTGGTGGACGGCGAGGAGTTTTTTGGCGATGACCCTACTTTAGTCACCAAAAACATTCGGGGAGATATGGTGGATAAAGTGCAGCTGTACGACAAGAAAAGCGACCAGGCTACTTTTACCGGGATTGACGATGGCCAAAAGACGAAAACCATCAACATTAAGCTAAAGGATGATAAAAAGAACGGCTACTTTGGAAAGATAGATGCAGGAATTGGCACAAATGGTTTTTACCAGCAACAGGTTTTGTTCAACAAGTTTACAGGGAAAAAGAAATTTTCGGCTTACGGAACGCTTGCCAATACGGGCAAAACCGGCTTGGGCTGGCAGGACAGTAATAAATACGGTGCTTCGGGCAATAATGTAGAGCTTACTGACGGCGGCGGGATTATCATTTATGGCAGTGGCAGCGATGATTTTGAATCATGGGACGGAAGGTATAACGGTGAAGGGATTCCTACTGCCCGCACAGGCGGGTTGCATTTTGACAATAAATGGAACAGCGACAAAGAATCCATCAATACCAATTACAAAATTGGTTTTTTAGACGTTAAAGGCACCAGGAACTCCTTAACTCAAAATAATTTACCTACAGGTTTGATCAAAAGCAACACCGATCAAGCCTTTGATAATTCTATTTTCCGGCAAAAGCTGGATGCTACCTATTCTATAAAGCTGGACTCCACTTCAACCCTGAAAATTTCTGTTGACGGAACCGTAAAAAGCAATAAAACCAGGAACAGCTATTTATCCACCAGTTTAAGGGGCAATGACACCTTGCTCAACCGCAACAACAGGAGCCTGACCAATGACGGCGACCAGAAAATATTTAATGCAAGTGCTTTTTACACCAAAAAGTTGAAAAAGCCTGGCCGCACTTTTTCTTTAAACATCACGGAGGCATTGAATCAGAATGACACGAAGGGCTATCTAAATTCGGAGATTGATTATTATAATCAAAAAGGTGTATTGGACAGCATGCAACAGATTAATCAATATAAAACCACCAATATAAAAAGCTCTTTATTGAACACAAACCTTACTTACTCCGAACCTTTTTCTAAAACCTTTTCGGTGATTGCCAATTATGGATTGATCGTGAACAACAGCAGCGCCGACAGAAGGTCTTTTAACCAGTCGCCGCCCGGACAGTACGATGCCATAGACATGACGCTGAGCAACAATTACCAATTGAACCAGTTGTCCAATCAGGCCGGTGCCATATTTAATTACAAGAAAGACAAAAGCATTGTAAACTTCGGGACCAAAGTGGCAGATGTAAAGTTTAAACAAGAAGATCTGTTTAACAAGAGCACGCTGGAAAGACATTTTGTAAACTGGAACCCGCAGGCGAGTTATCAGTATAGGTTTTCTACCCAGCAATCTTTCAGGTTTGATTACAGGGGGCAATACCCAACAGCCCGATATAGATCAAATTCAGCCGGTAAGGGTAAACACAGATCCTTTAAATATTACCATCGGCAACCCTGATCTGAAACCATCCTTTAACAACCGGTTTAACGTAAATTACAATTCCTATAAAGTTTTAAGCGACCAGTACATCTATCTCGGCAGTTCGTATTCGCTTACATCCAACCCAATTGTCAGCAACTCAACTACCGACTCTGCCGGAAAAAGCACTTATCAATCTATCAACCTAGGGAATAAAACGCCTTCTAACTTTTACCTGTATGCCGGGTTAGGCAGGAAATTAAAAAAAACTGATATAAATGTGGGTTTAAACCTGAATTCGAGCGGCAATACTTATTACAGTTATGTAAACGGCGCGTTGAACAGGACAAAGTCTTACAACTATTCAGGCCAGATCAACGTGTCAAAATACAAACAAAAAAAGTATGACATGAACCTTTCCTTTGGGCCGAGTTATACCACCAGTGAATCTTCCCTGCAAACTTCTGTCACCAATAACGGAGGCGGGTTCAATGCCAATGAATCGTTTAATATTTACCTTCCTGCTAAATTTAAAATTGGCTCTGACGGAAATTTTGAATACCGGGCCAAAACACAATCATTTAACCAAGACTTTAAGCGGTTTATCCTCAATGCAAATTTAAGCAAAGCTTTTTTTAAGCAGGAAAATTTGAAGCTTGTGGTTTCTGGCAACGATCTATTTAACCAGAACGTTGGTTTTAACAGAAGTGCAACCAGCACATTGCTTACCCAAAGCAGTTATACCACGATCAAAAGATATTTTATGTTTTCCGTGGTTTATGATTTTAACAAAATGGGCGGCAGCCCTTCAAAATAATTACAGGATGAAAACGATTTTAATAACCCTTGCCTGCTTCTTGTTTTGGAGAAGCACAGCGTTTGCACAGAACGTGCATTTTACTACAGCCGGAACAATTGAATTTGAGAAAACCATAAACATGTATGCATTGATCAAAAAACAGATCAATAAAAACAATGAGGGCTTTTTACAGGCTGCTTTTGATCAGTATAAAAAATCGCAGCCGCAGTTTAAAAAGCTGAAAAGCACATTGTCTTTTTCTGATACCAAAACTTTGTTTAAACCTCTGGCGGATGAAGAAAACAATTCCAATGGCTTTTTTGGCAGTCCGTTGGTTACCCAAAACAACATCATCAGTTCTGACCTTGTATCAGGGACCAGTATCAGCCAGAAAAAGGTGTTTGAAGAAACTTTTTTGGTGAAAGACAGCGTTCGGAAAATCAATTGGAAAATCACAGATGAAACCCGTGAGATTGCAGGCTACACTTGCCGCAGGGCCAATGCCATCGTTTTAGATTCTGTTTATGTGGTTGCCTTTTATACAGACGAAATTGCGGTTTCGGGCGGACCGGAATCTTTTACCGGTTTGCCGGGTATGATCTTGGGCGTAGCTTTGCCACATGAAAACATCACCTGGTTTGCCACAAAAGTAACTGATATGCCTGTCACATCAAATACTTTAGCACCGCCCGCAAAAGGAAAACCCGTGAACAACAAACAACTGCGCACTACCCTTCAAGGTGCCTTAAAAGATTGGGGCGATTATGCCCAGGCTTCTTTAAAGGCTTTTTTGCTTTGATATTTTGTAATGAAGCTGTTTAGGGTTTATTGATGTAAGATCATCATGCTTCTTTTAGCACTAAAAAATTGGTGTTTTATCTTGCATCCTAAAAAAACCAGAAAGCTTGATGGTTTTTAGGTGGTAAAAGAAGCATAACAAGAACTGATAAAATTTAAGGAATACTTTACAAATTCAACTTACGACAATTTTCTTTATATTTGAGAAAAATGTCTTATGCAAACATTAGAAAAAGAACTTACAAAAGCAGAAGCAGTCTCCTTGATAAATCTTCTTGGCGGTAAAAACCTAATTGAAACTCCTTTGCTTTCTGGTTTTGATATGATTGCTTTAAGCCATGAAGGTATTACTAAAGCTTCCCTTGAAGCACTGATTGCACATATCGGAATTTCAAAAAAGGCTTTTATCGAAAACATCCTGAACCTTTCTGTCAAAACAATTGAACGAAAAAAGGGCGATGACAAATTAGACCGGCATACTTCGTCCCAGATCATTGAAATTGCAAAAGTTGTAGAACATGCGTTTTCTGTTTTTGAAGAGGAAGGAAAGGTACAAAGATGGTTAAGTATGCCAAACCATGCTTTAAATAACCTTAAACCGCTTGATCTTTTTGACATGCCCACTGGTTTGCTTATGGTAGATCAGGTATTAGGCCGGATAGAAGAAGGTGTGTTCTCCTGATGACCGTTTATAGAATTGTTAAAGCAGAAAAGCGAACCCACGACTTGTCCGGAACCGGAGCTTTTAAATATGGCGGCAGATGGAACAGCATTGGCACTTATATGCTTTACACCAGTGAAAATGCTTCTTTAGCTTATTTGGAAACACTTGTCCACGTGGAAGAATCCCTTTTTCCGGCCGATCTTTTTATTACTGCTATCACAATTAAAAATGAATCGCTTATTCATACTATTAATGAGAGAAATTATCTGGCAAATTGGAGAAAGCTGGATAATTTAGAAAACAAAATAGTTGGCGATCAATGGATGTCCAAAATAAAATATTTAGGTTTTAAAGTCAGATCTGCTGTTAACCCTTTGGAATACAATTATTTATTAAACCCTTTATTTCCCGGTTATGCTGATCTGGTTGAAGTATCTTCTGTTGCTCCTTTAGTGATTGATTCAAGATTGATTAGATGAACCATTCTTTAACAATACTTCTTTTACCCCTATAAAAACAGCATCAGTCAATCAATCCACTCAAACTTCGCATAAGGCACCAGCAATCCGGGGATTTTAATCCCAAACACAAACTAATTGTTTCCTCGTACTTAGTAACTATGAGGAAATAGAAAGTAAGATTAAAAGTGAAGAAACAATAAAATTGAAAAAAAAGAACATATATATTAAATATTCCAATTTAGGAAAATACATTAAGCGATTTGACTTTATTGCTACTACCGAATTGACAAGTTTCGCCAATGCAATTGAAATTGATGAAGAATAAAAAGTTTTTGTCCTTGAGCCTCGCATTTTTTACTAGCATAGGAAATTTTATCGGTTCCTTGCTTTATTTAGACTAACAGGCTTTTAAATAAACTTTAAATTCCGATCCTTTACCGGGATGGCTTTCTAATAAAATCTTTCCTCCAGCATTATTTACAATTTCTTTTACTAAATATAACCCAATACCAGAACCTTCAATGGCATTTTCCACTCTGAAATATTTAGAAAATATAGCCTCCTGTTTACTTGCATCAATGCCAATACCATTATCTTTTACAGAAATTACGATAAAATCTTTCTCTTGTTGGGTTGTGATAAAAATTTCGGGTTTGCGATCGGAAGATTTGAATTTGATGGCATTGTTTACCAGGTTATAAATTATACTTCTTAATTTCCTTCTGGAAAAAGTAATTTCCGAAACATTAATTTTAGTATTGATAATTGCACTGGATTCTGCAATATTACCGGCAATCGTAAGGCGCACATCTTCTAAAATATGTTCGAAGTTCAATAATTCTTCTTCAGCTTTATATTTATATTCCTGCTTTCTGGTGTCGGTTAGTTCGGTAATTATGGTTTGCATCTTTTTTATACCATTCTCTACAATTGTTAAAAGTGATTTAAACTTGGATGAATTATCACGTTTCTCATCTTTTAACATATGAACGGTTAGCACCAAACTTGTAAGAGGCGTTTTGATATCATGCGAAATTGTATCTAACAAAGTTTCATAATCAGCAATTAACTTTTCCTGCTCTTTTAAATCTTTAATACGCATGGTAATTTCAACAAATGTTATAATTACACCATTCGTTTTATTGGTTTTTGCTATGGTATAAGGGATAATATTCATTTGGTACCATCGGAAATCAGTAGTTTGAATCTCTTTTTCAAGAATTTCATTACTGTCAATTACCTGTTGAATATTATCTATAATTGTTGGGAAGCGGAAATTTTCTTTAATATCAGCAATCGGTCTGCCTGTATCGTTCTTTGACAGGTTAAACTGCTTCATGGCAGGAGGTGTAAACTTGCGCAATATTAAATCGTCATCTACAAACAGTTGCGGAATAATGGTATTTCTAAAATAGTTTTCCAGCTCATCGTTAACTTCAATTAGCTTTTCTATCTGGAGGTCTTTCGTTAGCATATCTTTCTTTCTTAGAATTTAAAGTTGTTTGATAACTCTATCTTCTTTGGGTGTAATGTACCCTTTATTTACATTTCTTAATTAAATTCTTTTTCCTAAACATTTCAAGTTAAAATATTGAAAATAAAAGGATAAGGTAATTTCATAACTATAAAAATCCTATCGGCCATGTTAACGAAATAGGTAGCGCAAGGTTGTTTATTTTTATTACGAATGATATTATTGCCGATAAATTAATTTTTTGCAGGAACAGGATGATCATCAACACCAAACATTAAAATCCTGATGCTTCTTTTATCCTATAAAAATTGGTGACCCAACTTCAACAAATCATTTTTATCGCTGGTAAAAGAAGCAGGAATGGTGCTTTTAAATCTGAATAATATTCAATTGATGCGCCTTTTCATCATGCTTCTTTTATCACCTAAAAATCAGCATTCGCACTCCTGTACCTATTGAAATACCAGGCAATGGCCGAGCGGTACAACTGGTTGTTCCAATCATAACCTTTTGCAAACAGTTCCGGTTGTATAACATAGCAAAGGTTTGCCGTGGTCTCAGCATAAAATTTGATGATAAGGTTACTGGATGATCTGTTTTGCCATGCAACTTGTTATAAATACCGGTGATGCTTCTTTTATGTTCGGAAATTGTATGTTGGAGCAAAGGGATTGGAAATCCAAAGCTCGAAAGTCCGGATTACAAATCCGGACTAACAAAGCGTCCCATAAAAGCTAATTGCATATTAATAAAAATCATTAGTTTTAGGCAATGCATATCCTTAACTACAATCAACAAGTACCGGTTTATTCTTTGGAGCCAGACGAAGTAACCGGTAATAAATATTTTAGAGTGTATAATTATGAAGGCAGTTTACCGGGCCAGTCAGATCTTCTTGTACCGCACCGAAAGGATCACTACCTGCTTGTTTTTGTAAGACGGGCTGGCAGCCGTCAATGGATAGACATGACGCCTTACATACTTAAAGACAACACTATTTACTTTACAGGACCCAATCAAATCATAGTAAAGGAAGAATTTAAACAGTTATGGAGTACGGGTATTGCTTTTACGAGGGAGTTCCTGTCATTGCAGGAAAACGCTTCATTATGCAAGCTGCCGCTTATTCAAAATCCTCAAAACGGTCATGAATTGCTGCTTAGGGAGGCTGATATAAATTTTGTAGAAGATATGCTGGCCAAGATCAATGTTGAGTATCAACACCCCAGTGAATGGCAGCAACGCATGCTGGCCGCTTATCTGACGGTGCTGCTTACTTATTTGAGCCGCCTGTATACGGAGCAGTTCAAGGACAACAAGACTTCAGTGGATAAGCTGTTACTAAAGAAGTTTCAGGCAAAAATCAACGAGTGCTTCCGCGAACTGCGTGAAGTGGGCGATTATGCTTCCCTGCTGCATATTTCTGCCGGCCATTTAAGCGAAGTGGTGAAAACACAAAGTGGCAAGCCGGCCATTAAGCACATTCATGAGCGACTGGTACTGGAAGCCCGGCGCTTGCTCTTTCATACCAATAATTCCTTAAAAGAAATTGCCTTTGATCTCGGTTTTTCAGATGCCTCTTATTTTAACCGCTTTTTCAAACGCGAAACCGGTGTAACGCCTGCTAAGTACCGAGCTAACATCCGTAAAATGTACCATTAATACTGCTGGATGTGTTACAGCCAATAACCATGCACGCTGTAGATTTGCACTGTTAAAGAATTAAATATGAAAACAGTACTGATAACAGGAGCAAACAAAAGCATTGGCTTTGAAACAGCCAGGCAATTATTACAGCAAGGGTATTATATATACCTGGGATGCCGGGATATGCAAAAAGGCCAGCAGGCGGTTAGCCAGCTACACTCAGAGGGCTTAACCCAGGTAGAGCCCATAGAAATTGATGTAGATCAAATTGAATCAATCAAGGCCGCCCGCAGATTGCTTGGGCAAAAAACTAAAGTGCTGGACGTGCTGATTAATAATGCGGGTATCGTCGGCAGTATGCAGCAGACGCCACTTGAAACAGATATCAGCGTATTTAAGCAGGTATTTGAAACCAATTTTTTTGGCGTGATAGAAGTGACACAGGCGTTTATAGATTTGTTGAGGCAATCGCCGGAACCCAGGATCGTTAACGTTACCTCTGGCCTGGGTTCACTCACTTTGCAAAATGATCCTTCATGGAAGTATTACAATGTTAAAGCTGCCTGTTATGTTCCGTCTAAAGCCGCCCTCAATGCTTATACCATTGTGCTGGCCCATAACTTGCGCGATACCTCGTTTAAAGTAAATGCCGTTGACCCAGGCTATACCGCCACAGATTTTAATCATCACACTGGCCCCGGAACCGTGCCGGATGCCGCTGCCAGGGTGGTCAAATCAGCCATGTTAGGCCCGGACGGTCCGACAGGCCAATTCTTTAGTGATGACAATGTGCCGGAAACAGGGATTAGTCCATGGTAAGTAATGATGGATTAGCTTACAATTCTGCAAATAAAATGCTTCCCCCTCAAAATGCGGGGCGAAGCATTTTTATTTGAAGTAGTTGTTAATTGTGGAAGTTGTTTTTGAATTGATGCTTCTTTTATCGAGTATTATTGGATATCTATCGTCAATGTGCATGTGGTGATCGATCACCTTGACCATATTTGTCAGCTGGCCGGCAATTGTTTAAACGTTGGGATTGGTTCTGATCTAGATGGTGCTTTTGGCCGGGAGCAATGCCCGTATGATCTGGAAACGATTACTGATCTGCAAAAATTGGAGGAATTATTAAAAGTTAGAGGTTATGCGGATGATGATGTTAGTAATGCTTTGCAGGGTAATTGGATTCGGTTTTTGAGGCGGGCTTGGGCTTAGTTTTTGGAGAATTGGAATTTTTGGTTTGAACGATAGTATTTAGTCCCGTATAATGGTGCATCCATACGAACATTACTGCTTAACGGCATTTTCTAAAACTGTCCTATTCTGTTCTCCCCATGCTTCCAAGGTTAAAATGATTGGCAATAAACTTATTCCTAATTCTGTAAGTTCATATTCTACTTTAGGAACTCTGGTATTAAATACAATTTTATTAACAAATCCGTGGTGTACCAGTTCAAGCAGTTGATTGCTTAGTACCCGCCTGTCGGCTTGGGCAATTACCCGTTGTAAGGCTCCAGGCCTTTTATATCCTATTGAAATATAGTAGATCAACATCAGTTTCCACTTCCCATTTAATAATTCTTTGAACAAGTGAAGGCCGCATTCTACGCTCACCGGAATCTTCTTTTCGTACATACTTTTCAATGCTATAAGATCTTAACCCAATAGGGACTAATTTATGCGCACTTGCCATGCATAACAAATTGGGATAGCTTTGTTGCAAATAAATAAAAGATATGGTTAAGTTTTCATTTTTAATTAAAAGATTGCCTGGAATGAGTTTTGAAGCATTTGTAGATTATCACAAGAATAAGCATGCCCCATTATTTGCATCGATACCGGAGATGGGGCAATATGTACAAAAATACGTTGTCACTCATGCGATAGAATCTCCGGGCTTCCCCAAGCCAATTTATGATGGCATTACCGAAATTTGGTTTAATTCATTTGAGGACTATCATCAGTTCTTTGCTACAGAAAACTATTTAAAAAATGTACATCCGGATGAAAGCAACTTCATTGATCTGAAAAATGTTATTGTAATGGTAACTAATGAGACAGTAATCAAAGACATTTAAATGATTAGTAAGTGGCTAATAGTTTATACAATTTCCGTTAGTCCGGATTTGTAATTACGAGTGTTTCAAAAGATGCTGATTAGCTTTGTCATGCCGAATTTATTTCGGCATGACATTAGAAAGACAACAAGTATAACCAAGTTTCAGCCTTTATGATGGGATACTGAAACAAGTTCAGCATGACAAACTCATTCTTGCGGACACTCTCAGTTACAATCCCTAACCAAATTGTGTCTCCAAGTTATAAACTTGGGCTAATAGGTTACCCACTGGTCGGGATTTGTAATCCCGTCCTTTGAACTATGGATTTCCAATCCACGCAACTCAATTGAATACTGTTGAACTGAAACAGATTGATGAAGTAAGCGCACTAACACAAGAATATCCGGCTGGATAATGGAACGGCAGCAGAATGACCGGAAGAAGGATTGAAAATGCTTCTTTTATCAACATAAAAAAAATTGGTTAGCATTTTACAGGAGAAAGTCTTTCGATCCAAGGATTTCTAATCCTACCTATTCCATCAACAAAATATCAATTAACCCCTGCTTCCAAGCATTATCAATAGCCGAACTGTAAACATTATTTAAACTTATAATTTTTACTGTTAACAATTACCTTGCGTAACATTCCAATTTCAAATCATCAACTTCAAAAAAATGTTTATCAAAAGTAACAAGAAAAAGATTACATTGCTTGGCAATAGCTGCAATCCAAATATCATTTTCAGGATTAGGTTTTCCTTTTTTCAGCAAGTTGTTTTTTACAATAGCGTATATTTCCGCAGTTTCTGCACCGATAGGATACACTTCGCAATTATCAATAAATTGTTTTACTTGCTGCATGTGCTTTACAGCGTTAGAAGACCGGTAAACACCAAAATAAAGTTCACCTAAAACTATAGATGGGACCGTAATAGTTGTTTCTTTTTCAAGCCGGGAAGCAACCAAAGGATTTCCTTTAAACAATTCAATTACAGCACTGGTATCTAATAATAAATTACTTCCAGTCATCAGGATTAATTTGCTCAAAGTTTTCTGCAATAACCTTTTCTATTTCATCAGCTTCTTCTTTTGACCAAATACCTGAGAACGCTGTAAATGATTTTTTTGAATTTTCTTGTTTTATAGTTGATTCTTGAAGAACAGCTTCTAAAGCAGAAAGCGTGTATTCATTATCAATTTTCAGCACTTCTTCAATCAAATGTAACTTTCGGGCTTCTGTAAACATTATTAGTAAGTTTTAATAATCGTAAATAAGATTATGCTTCAATCCAGTTAAAAGCACAAATTATCATGATTACTTATTGACCAAATTTAACTAAATAATTTTTTTAAATTATAGTTTCAAAAAAACTTGATCGTGAATTTCGATCAACAGCATGAAAACAAATTGCTATTCCTTCCCATTCAACAAAAACTCAATCAACTCATCCGTATTCGTAAAGAAATCTTTATACACATTGAACAACTCCGTTTCGCTATACTTTTTTACTTGAATGCCGCTTTTTTTAAGAAAAGTGCACTACTTATTCAAGTGTGAATTTACTTTTAGCTTCAATTTCGCTTCGGGGGTTAAAAACAAAATCAAAATATCCGGCATCCCCGGCATTTCCCTCTACAATTGTACTTGTTCTGCCATATTCGCGACCTTTCCTGTCATAAACCCTGATGGAGACCTTTCTATTGATTTTTTTCTCAAACAGCAAGTAAACTGCAAGAACATTATCAGAAGCACCTTTTGACTGGCTAATAAAAAATTTACCTGTGCTTATACCTTGATTTTTCAAATTTTCAGAAAGCTCGACCTGGCAATTAAGCGTCTTGTCAACCCCTTCCCTGACACCTTTAAAAAACTGGGAAGTTCCGCGTCCCAATGATTTTCCAGTATTGGTAATCGTATTTTCTGCTTTTGTCTTTATTGTTTCGCCATTGCACGAAACAAGAAAAACAGACAGGATAAATATTATGGCCAACAATTTTTGAGATTTATACATAAGCTTAATTTTAAAATCAGTACGATTACATTATTAGAAACCTACTGGTCGGGATTTGCAATCCCGTCCTTTAAACCAAGGATTTTTAATCCTACCTATTCCATCAGCAAAACATCAATCAATCCCTGCTGCTTTGTATAATTAATAGCCGAACCGTAAACATAATCAAGTTGTTTAAACTTATTTTCTTGCTGTGATTTTTTTGTTTGATACTTCTGTTATCGGGTAAAAACCACAGCTCATCCCCCTTGCCCCCTTCAAAGGGGGAACCTGCAACCGACATCTGCCCGGACAAAATTCCTACAATGGCAAGATAGCCGCCATACTTAGCCCTTTGAAGGGGCTTAGGGGGATGATTTAATTTGCAACCGATCAAATTGTCCCTTAAAAAAGAAAGTTTAAACAACTTCAATATTAGTTCCGGGGAACATGATGTCCTTCAATAGATTACCGTTACTTAAATTTTAGGCTCCCAGCCAGGCTCGTAACTACGGCCCCATAGTTTTTGTGCTTCAGGGTCATTCAGGATGTGCCCGTTTTTAGGGTCTAAATGCAGGTCACGGCCGACACGCCAGGAAACGTTGCCTAATTGCATCGCCACAACACTTTTATAACCGAGCTCCACATCACAGTTTGGACGTTTATTGTTACGGATCGCATCCAAAAAGTTAGCAACGTGCAGGCTATCCATCCCTAAGCTTGGGCTGGCAGTATTTCGGCCTTGTAGGCCTGCATCTTCTGCCGGCCCTTGTTTTTTTACCTGTTTTACTACTTTGCCGCTCAGGTCATATTGGGTATAATCTTCGCCGTCGGTATCCATACTGCCATTATCGCCGTAAAAAATGATGCCTCGTTCGGCCCCTTCTATCTTTCTTCCGTTCGAGCTCCTGTTTTCCCACATCAGCGATACACGGCCCGGGTAATCCATCGTAATTATTTGTGTATCCGGCGTTTGCCAGTCATCTTTAAACTGGTACCTGCCGCCAATGGAGCTTACCCTTGTAGGAAAATCCACGTTTAGTCCCCAGCGTGCCATATCTACTTCGTGTGTACCGTTGTTTAGCGCTTCGCCGGTGCCGTAATCCCAAAACCAATGCCAGTTGTAATGGATCAATCCATCCTGGTAAGGTTTGCGTGGCGCAGGGCCTTGCCACAGGTCATAGTTTAGCCAGTCAGGAACTGTAGCGGGTTTAAGGTAAGTTGCCTTGCGGTTGTTGGTGTACCAAGTTTTGGCCAGATAAACCCTGCCGATAACACCGTTATGCAATTCTTCTACACATTGTATGGCCAATGGTGCGGAGCGGCGCTGGGCGCCCATTTGTACAATCCGGTTATACTTTCTTGCCGCCCGGACTGCCAGTTCTCCTTCGTGCGGATTATGGCTGAGCGGCTTTTCCACATATACATGCTTTCCGGCCTGGCAGCCCATAATGGTCAGCGGTGCGTGCCAATGATCGGGCGTTGCTATATAAATGGCATCAATACTTTTATCCTGCATCACTTTCCGGCAATCGGCTTCGCCTTTGGGAGCATCCGTACCGGTTATTGCCGATACAGACTTTTGAACCTTGGGTATTGTTCTCGAATCCACATCACATACCGTATTGATCATCAGGTTTGGCTGATGGGCAAAAGTACCCGACATGCTGCCGCCCCTGCCGTTTAGCCCGATAATGGCAACATGGATACGGTCGTTTGCACCGATGATCCTGTTATAGCTGGATGCCGTAAAACTAAAAGCTTTGCTTCCTAATGCAAGGCCGCCGGTAGTGATAGCCACCTTTTTGATAAATTCGCGTCTCTTCTCCATGTATCTAACAATTTATTGCCTGATCTTTATATTTCTGAAATGAATTACATCTCCATGTTCCTGTAAAAGAATTGGTGATTGGTCAGCTTCGGCAAAACCTGCAGTGGTTTTAAATTTGCTTTCGGCCACCTTGCTTTTGAATCTTTCACCGCCACGGTCATACTCCAAAATTTTCTTTCCATTCAGCCAGTGTTCTACATGCTTTCCTTTTGATATGATGTGCATGTTGTTCCATTCGCCTAATGCATTAACTTTCTTATCGGCGGCCGGAGGCATTATATCGTAAAGGCTTCCAAGTGAACGGTTACCATCCCTGCCCAGTTTTGCATCCGGATGATTTTCATCATCAATAAGCTGGTACTCGCACCCTAAAGAGGTATTTTTAATCAAAAAACATTTAATACCGCTATTGGTCCCTTTTTCCAGCTTAAAATCAAGGGAAAGGTCAAAGTCTGTATATTCTTTTGTGGTGACAATATCGCCGCCTTCGCCATCCTGAAGGCTAACGCTGAGCACGCCATTTTCTATTTTCCAGCCTTTTCCTGTAAATGGTGCCCCGTTGGCTTTTTGCCATCCTTCAAATGTTTTTCCGTCAAACAGTAAAGTCCATCCTTCTTTAATTTCTTTTTTACTGAGAAAAGGCAACTGCGCTTTTGCTAGATTAATACCAATAAAAATTAAAACTAATAATATGTTGTATATTTTTTTATTCATGATTAAATAATAATTGTAAATTGTTTTTTCCAATCATCAATGCGTAACCATTGCTGTATAGAAATATAATAAATCTTGGAGCCAGTTTAAAATTTGTTCCATTTATTTTCTATGCTTCTTTTATCACCTAAAAAATGGCAGGCATTTAATTTTGGTTTATTTAAATTGATGCAAACACCAATTTTTATAGGGTAAAAGAAGCATTGGCATCAATCCTGAGCATATCGAAGGATCTTGTATCAATTTAAACAGGCTCTTAATAGTGCAACATGAAGGTATATTAATTTTTCAATACAAATAACCTATTTAACCGACATTAGAATTTACCAAATCATACCTGTTTCCTGACCTAAAGTATATTTAAGACATTCCCTTCAACATTAAAGTGCCAATTGGCTCATTCCTGAACCAGTAAGGACCTATTGCGTGTTACCTCTGGTTACCCCGTTCTCTCCAAAGGCGTCTATGGCAAACCAATATTTTTGATCTCTATTTAAACTCCTGATGGTTAAATTAGTGTCGCCATATACCTGATAATTACGATACAATTTATCTTTTGCAGTGCCGAACCTGATATTATAACCAATGGCCCCTGTTTGCTTTTTCCATGATAGTTTAACATTTCTCGGATCAGCATTGTCCCTTAGCATATCAAATGAACTTACTTTAGTTGGCTTTTTGCTGTTTCCAGTCCCAAAAACCCTAAAGCCAGAAATGGCAAATGTACCGCCAGGCACCCGGTAATTGGTTACTTTAAGATATCGTGCTTTTACAGGATTTTTCATTACATGGTACTGGTGCGTTAAATCTTCGGTATTTGAAGTTCTATCTATCAATTTTTTCCATGCCTTTTTATCATTTGAATATTCGATGAGATATTGCTGAGCGAGGATTCCTTCGCGCCCGTACAACTGTGTTTCATTTTCTGCAAAGTTTATCTGTACCGCATTAATTGTGGATATTGAACCAAGATCTACACTTATCCATTCTCCTTTATCTCCTGTTTTAGCACTCCAGTAATCCCTAACTTCTTCGTTAAAAGCTAATGACGCAGGGTTTGCATCCAAATGAGATGAAGCTTCTGCCTTTTTATTGTACGAAAGCATCATCCATCCCGGAAAAAGCTCGCTGACATCATTTATTTTATGATTAGGCATTATCATGGGATAATCACTAAATTCAGTATGCGCAATCAAATTGTCTTGCTTGTCAAAGGTTACAGGAAATAAGCCAAGCCTGCGCTCAAACTTATGTTTTACAGAAATAGACATGGTTGCAATATGCCAATAATTACCGTATTGATCTGTAAATGTTGAGCCATGGCCAGCCCCATCAATAAAACCTTCCGGTTTAGCAGAGAATGGATTGTTGGCAGCATAAGTAAATGGTCCAAGTGGTTTGTCAGAAACGTAATATCCGTCAGCATAGCTTTTAAATTCAGTACCTGGCGCTGAGTATTGATAATAGTATTTACCATTGTGTTTATTAACCCAAGGAGCTTCTGTCCAAGGGCTTTCGGTACCGGTATTATAATCGCCAAACCTTTCCCAACCGTGTAATGCCGGATTTCCCTTTAAGACATTTACAGGCTTTCCGATAGGGTTTAGCTTGTTGTTAACATCTAATTCAACCGCTTGGAGATAGCCATTGTTGGTACACCCAAAATACAAATAAACCTTACCGTCCGTATCTTGAAAAAGATCAGGATCCCCTACCGGTAAGGGAAAATCATCATTATATACTTCCCATTTTCCACTTAAAGGATCATCCGATTTATAAATTATTTTACTGCCTAAAGGAAGATAATAAAGCGAACCATTTATTACAGCTGCCGTAGGTGCGTCTTTCTCAAACGGCAGGTCGTTTGTTGTGATAAAAATCCAGTTGAGTAAATCTTTTGAATGCCAATAACCGCCTGATTGTGTCGCGAATAAATAATAATTGCCTTTGTATGAGACGATAGTAGGGTCGGCAGCTGTTCGATACGACGGTTTTTTTGGAGAAAATCGATAACTTATATTCAATGGATTACAAAAAGTTTGGCTTCTTGCCTCATTTGTAAACAAAATGATTGTAAATAGCAACATTACCGATAAAATGACATTTGGCTTTTTCATCATTTGAATTAAAATGTAGTTGTTTTTTACAGTTTATTAGAGAAGTAAATGTAAATAAAAACAACAGTAAGAGCCTGTTTAAATATTTAATATGTAAATGACAATACTTCTTTTATGCCTATAAATTTGTATTTGAACACTGCCTTCTACTAATCGGGATTCGCAATTAGGAGCGATCGGAAGATTTTTTTGTCATGATCTTGGAATAATTTTTTAATGACCAACAATGGCAGCAACACACCAAATAGAAGCAGTATCTTTTGAACAAAATTTAATTTGTTTACAAGTGGACGGAAAATCAGTAAAGTTACCGTCAGACAAGGTTTCACATAAGTTGGAGTTAGCCAATGAAATCCAAAGAACCCTTTTTAACATTTCACCATCCGGATATGGAATCCAGTGGCCATTATTGGATGAAGATATTTCAATAGACTTTTTATTAAAAATTGTATAGTTTTTTATTTGATAGTGTCTAATAATTGAAATGAAGATTTTTTGAACCATAAAAACAAGTTCCTTTTATTTACTTGAATGAATTTAAATCAACTATATGCGCCTTAATGAATTGATAGAAACCAATAATTGGTTAAGTGTTTCCATGACTTTAACAAGCCTTTATCCAGACCAAAAAGAAAGTTTAGCAGCATACGAAGAAGTATATGATATTCTTCTACAAATGAAACCTGCCGATATTGAGACTGAAATTGTTTTGCAGCAATGTTATGACTATGAAACCAATGAGGAAAGCTATGTTGACATCTCCGGATTAAAAAAAGACAATCAAAATCTGCAGTTGGCAGAAAGTTGGGCTATTGAATTTGTACCGTGGGCAGAATGGTTAGGAATGACCCTGAGCAGTAATACTTTAAAACAATTCAGTGAATTAGAAATCATCAGCCACTGTTTGTATGAAATGACTTTTATGGGTTATGACGAAAAAGAAATCCAAAAGCAGCTTTCAATAATAAAAACAACAGTTGAAGAGTATAAAAATATGACTGCAGAAGAAAGACAAAATAATTCAAAATCTTTGGACAATTTTTTAAAAGAACTTGATGACGAATAAAAGAATCATTGCTCATTTAAACTATAATCAATCAAAAAAATATGATAACTTACGCCGTATTTGAAAGTATTATTTTACCTAAAACAAACCCAAAAATGAAAAACCAAATTAAAAAAAGTTTAATCCCAATTGTGTTTTTTGTCAGTTTGACCATCTTTTATTCCTGCAAAGGAAAAAAAGCAAACACAGACGAAACTACGCAAACTACCATTACTACAGATACGCAATCGAAAGTTGAAACAGACAAACAAGCTAAACCTGAAGCAACGAAAAGCAATGAAACTAAAACTTATACCGTTGCTGCTGTTCCGGACAGCGTAGTATTAGGGAAAAATAAAGAAGCCGTAATAAAAATAAAAAAACTAAAAGCCATCCTGTTGAACAACCCTAACGGGGAAAATACAGGTATAGAATTAAGCTATGACCTTGAGGTTACCAATAACAATAAGATAGGCGGAAGTAATGTTTTTATAAATCCCCAACAGTTCAGGCTTGTTTTGGACAATGGCACAAAATTGACGCACGACAATTACAATTCGGTTGGTGCAGATGCAGAATCAACAAAAATTTCAACTGACAACAAGTTTAAACTACCTCCGGGAACAAAACCTAAAGCTTTAAATTTATTCTTTGACGAAACCAGTGCAAGTGTAAAATTGGAAGTTAAATAAATAAGTGTCTGTTGGTGGGATTTGAAATATATGCAATTTCATATTTGAGCTTGTATATATTTGAAAAGCTGATCTTGGCGGATGAAAACGGGGCTTGAAATATCGCCCTGTATAATCCAAGTATAATAACTAAAAGAAAGCTGGCCGCTTTTTCTCAGGTTTGATATAAAAACCTATCTGGTTAAACTGTTTAAGCGCAAATAAGGCTGTTCAATTTACACTCCCCTAAATTTTTATACTTCCTACCGGATAGGGTTTGTAACCCTGACCTTTAAGCCACAGATTTATAACCTGTTTAAACCCCAAACTTGCTTTAATTAAATTTCTAATCCAATCTCCCAAAACTTCTAATCCTGCAAAACCAACCTTGATTTTTACCCGATAAAAGAAGCATCACCATTAAAAAACGAACAACCTCACATCAATCCTGGTTTGTAATATTTACAATCCCGATCTTTAAGTTATGGATTTTAAACTTAATAGATGAAAAGCTTATGTGAAGCTTTTCTTTCGATTTAAACTCAGGGCCTGTTTAAAATTTGTTCGATATATTTTCTATGCTTCTTTTATCACCTAAAAGATGGCAGGCATTTGGTTTTGGTTTATTTAATTGATGCAGACACCAATTTTTATAGGGTAAAAGAAGCATCGGCATTTTTTCTTGTATAAATTTAAACAGGCCCTAAAACAATTAAAATCCAGCCTCCACTCCATCCAATTAACTTTAAATGCTGTTGAACTAAAACCGATCGACGAAGGAATATCCGGGCTGGATGGTAGAGCGGCAAAGGAATGACCGGAAGAAGGACTGAGGATGCTTCTTTTAGGGGGATAAAAACAGTATTTGATTTTAAAATGCAAAAGCCGGGACTATAAGTCCTGGCTTTTGCATTTTAAAATTGCTTTGTATAAATTTATCAGGATAAAAGAAGCATTTTGGTGTTTCGCATTTTGTATTGTTACATATGCAACAATACAAAAAAGCGCAATATGTATTTTGTATTGTTATTTGCTAAAAAACGATAATTTATGAAAATTAAAAAGACTTTTAATACAGATTATCAGCAATATAAAAATTTAGGCCTCTACAACTTTAAAGTTTCAAGAAACTTATATGCCTCTGGAAATTATAAAGTATTCTATGGCCTCTTATGGTGCCCAGTTTGCCGAAGTAAGAGTGAATAAGATTACAGGCGAAGTGCGTGTCTCACGCTGGTTGGGTTCTTTCGATTCAGGAAAAATTTTGAACCCCAAAACTGCGGGCAGCCAGTTTCGCGGCGGCATTATTATGGGCATTGGTATGGCGCTAACAGAAGAAACTTTCTTTGATGAACGCAATGGCAGGATCATGAATCCGTCTCTCGCCGAGTACCATGTCCCTGTAAATGCCGATGTGCTGCACATCGAAATCATTTATAACAATATCCCTGATGAACACTCACCATTGGGCGGACATGGCATTGGTGAAATCGGCATCACCGGAACGGCTGCGGCTATAGCAAATGCTATCTTTAATGCAACAGGCAAGCGCATCAGGAGTCTTCCGATTACATTGGATAAGGTTTGTTGATTAATCAATGATAATGATAGTTGCTTAGAGCCTGTTTAAATTTTATTTCAAATATTTTCTATGCTTATTTTACCATAAAAAAATCATTAAATACTTGTATTTCTTGTACCGGTATTAATATTAAAAATACAGAATTTAGCAGAAAAGGGTGATATCGAATGTAAGATTTGGTTGTTAATTGATGAGGTTGATATTCATGAAGCTTTTTCTATTAATTTAAACCCTTCGTCAAAAAGAGAAATTTAAAAAAACATATCAACACTTTGGTTTAATCACTGAATCTTGGAATACTTTTTAAGAAATAATAATGACAGCAACACATCACATAGGATCAATATCTTTTGAACAAAATTTAATTTGTTTATAAGCGGATGGGAGATAAGTAAAGTTACCGTTAGACAAGGTTTCATATAAGTTGGAGTTAGCTAACGAAACCTAAAGAAACCTTTTTAAAATTTCCCCATTCGGTTATGAAATTCATTGGCTTTTATTAGACGAAAATCTTTCAATAGATTTCATATTAAAAATTGTATAATATTGGCATTATTGCAAATAGCATCAATACAATCTCCGCTGATCGAAATTTGCAATACCGATCTTTTAGTTGTGAACATTTGATCTAATAGATAAAAAGTTTATGTGAAGCTTTTTCTTTTGATTCAACCCGTAACAATTAAAATCCAACCCCCACTTTACAGAACTTACTTTAAATGCAGACGAACTAAAACTGATTGACGAAGTAAGTGCATTGCCAAAAGAATATCCCGGCTGTATGGTGGAACGGCAAGGGAATGACCGGAAAAAGGATTGAACATACTTCTTTTAGGGGGATAAAAACAGTATAACGTTTAATATTTTGTATTGGTAGCTTATAAGCAATAAGAACTTTTGTAGTTTAATCAAATTCTAAGGACTTTATTGTATTTAAAAGCCCGCAATAATGTCCCTAAAATACTTTAAAAAATACAGCACCTATTTGGACACAACAATAAGCCATTTGGATACTTTCCTGATTTTAAACTTACTGACCTTTACAACAAGTAATTTAAAACAATAGAAAAATGAAAGTAACACTCATTACAGGGGCATCGGCAGGGATAGGCGAAGCATTTGCAAAACAACTTGCGGCAGAAAAACATAACTTGTTGTTAGTGGCCCGTTCCGAAAACAAACTTCGTGTTTTGTGTGATGCGCTTATTGCCGAACACAACATCCAAGCACAATATATTGTTGTTGATTTGGTAAAACCAGATGCTGACAAAACCTTGTTTGAAGAAACCGAAAAACGCGGGCTTCAGATTGATTGGTTGATTAATAACGCAGGTATTGGTTCGGGAGGTGATTTTTTGGAGCATGACCTCAAAAGCGAAATGGATATGATGCATTTAAATATGGATGCCATGGTAGCATTGACACATCGCTTTCTGCCACAAATGCGGACACGAAAAAGTGGCAAGATCATTAATGTTGGTTCTATGGCCGGTTTCGGGCCGATACCGTATATGAATGTTTATGCAGCGTCAAAAGCCTTTGTTCAATCATTTACTGAAGCTTTACAAGAAGAAAACCGGCTTTTTAATATTCAAACCATGTTGTTGTGCCCAGGCGCAACCGAGACTAATTTTTTTGAGGCAGCCAAAATCGGGCCTGACCGGAAAAGTAGTTTTTCCTCTAAAGAATTAGAAACACCGGAACAAGTGGTAGCTTCGGCATTGAAAGGAATTAAAAATCACAAAAGGATTACTATTTCAGGAACACAAAATAAATTAGTTCGAAGAATACTACATTTCATTCCTAATTCAATCGCACTTCCATTGTTTGGAAAACAGATGCGGGCTAACTTAAATTTGAAGTACAGTTAATTAATAAATTTTACAATGAAAAAAGCTTCATCAAATTTCATCAGGATAAAATCTATTGCCGAACAGCACCAACTTTTGTCTCTGTCAAAGCCCGAGCATCCGTTGATCAGCATTTTAAGATTTGAAGATTTCCCTGTCGTTCACAATGAAGATATTGTTAAGTTCACCATGGATTTTTATACGGTAACAATCAAGAAAGATTGCGATTGTAAGATAAAGTACGGTCAAACCCATTATGATTTTGATGAGGGGATCATGTCGTTTACAGCACCTGACCAACTGCTTACCCTGGACGGGGACTTAAAGCCGCCTGCAAGTGGCTGGCAGTTATCGTTTCATGCTGACTTTCTCCGAAATTACCAGCTTGGCCAAAAAATAAAAGAGTATGGATTTTTTTATTACGCGATGAACGAAGCACTGATTCTTTCCGAGAAAGAGGAAACATCTGTTGCCAATATTTTCAGGATCATAGAAAACGAATATCATTTGCCAATTGATAATTTTAGTCAGGATGTCATTGTTTCACAATTGGAATTATTGTTGACTTATTGCAACCGCTATTACAACCGCCAGTTCATTACCAGAAAAGTACCCGTCAGTGATTTATTGACCAAAATGGAAAGCTTGCTGACAGATTATTTCAACGGTGATAAAATAGTAGATGAAGGCTTGCCAAGCGTAAGTTATTTGGCGGAACAACTCAATATGTCTCCCAAATATCTGAGTGATACATTACGTAGTATCACCGGACAAAGTACACAGCAGCATATCCAGAATAGGCTGATGGAAAAAGCTAAACAAATACTATCCACAACCAACTTATCAGTAAGCGAAATAGCCTATCAATTAGGATTTGAATATCCGCAATCGTTCAACAAACTATTTAAGAAAAAAACGAATTTGTCGCCATTGGAATTCAGGCAATCGTTTAATTAGTCAGTTTTTTACCGATGCTGCTCATATTGATTCGGAATGATTGCATTTCGCAGCAAATCTAATTCTTCACCGGAAAGTTGCACAACATCCAAACTTCCAACCACATCAACTAATTGTTTTACGGTTCGGATACCAACAACAGCACTGGACACCACTTTTGGTGCCAAAGCAAATTGCAAAGCTAGTTGTGCATTGCTCCTGTCTAAACCTGCAACTTGCTGAATAGCTTGTGCTGCTTTTACCACCTCTTTTTCGGTATAATTGAGATAAGGTTTTGCCGGTTTATCAACTAACAATCCTTGTGCAACGCTTCCTCTTGTTACTACACTGATTTTATTTTTTTCAAGCAGATCAAAACAAGTTTCTTCCGGCCGGCGGTCCAGCAAACTGTATTGCATCATCACACTTGTGATATTGGATTTGGCTACATATTCCCTAATGACGTTTGGGCGAATGGAAGAAATACCGTAAAACCTGATCTTGCCTTGTTGTTTTAGCAGTTCAAAAGCTTCAATCGTTTCGTCAATATTGTCTTCCATCATGCCGCCATGCAATTGGTACAAGTCGATATGATCTGTTTGCAAACGCTTCAAACTTTCATCCGCAGCTTGTAAAATATAAGCTTTGCCGGCATTCCAACTTGTGCTGCCGTCCGGCTGCCGCTTGTTGCCAACTTTGCTGGCAATGATAACTTTGTTTCGATTGGGTTTCAGCAAAGTCCCAATTTTAATCTCGTTCTGCCCGTCTTCGTAAAAATCGGCTGTATCAAAATAATTGATGCCCAATTCTAAAGCTTCAGCAATCAATATTTCGTTCTTTTTTTCGCTTCCGCGAAGCACCATACAGCCAAAGCCTATTTTGCTGACTTGTAAACCTGATTTTCCTAAAGTTGCATATTCCATAATTTCAAAACTTATCCGTTCAGGCTTTTTAAAACTTCAATTGTATATTCTACCTGATCCGGATGCACATCCAAGTGTGTTACAAAACGAATCCGGCGGACATCATTTGCAGAAGCTTTGATACCTTTTTCTGCTAATTTTTGCAGATAATACGATGCTTCTTTTACCGTATCAAAAATGACAAGATTGGTTTCTACGGACAGAACGCTTGTCACCCAATTACAGTTTTGCAAGGTTTCTTCCAACAATTTGGCGTGATGATGGTCTTCCTGCAAACGTTTCACCTGATTGTCCAAAGCATAAATTCCGGCAGCGGCCAAAAATCCGGCCTGGCGCATCCCTCCGCCTAAAACCTTGCGGACACGGCGTGCATAAGCAATGCTCTTTTTATCAGACAAAAAAACAGAACCAACGGGCGCGCCCAAACCTTTCGACAGACAGATGGAAATCCCATTAAAGTAAGTTCCATAATCCACGGCTTTATCTTTAGTGAAAGTTAAAGCGTTAAAAATCCTTGCGCCGTCCAAATGTAGTTTGATGCTTCTTTTAGCACATAAATCTGCGATTGGTTTAATTTGGTCCAGGTGATAACAATTGCCGCCGCCTTTATTTACCGTATTTTCCAGCACCACCAAACTGGTGTGCGGGAAGTGGATATTCTCCGCATTAATCTCAGGCCCGATCATTTCTGCTGTGACAATACCTCGTTCGCCATTTAATAAACGTGTGGAAACGGCTGAGTTAAACGCAATGCCGCCGCCTTCATAACGATAAACATGCGCCGTTTGATCGGCAATTAATTCATCTAAAGGTTGGGTAAAACATTTGATCGCAATCTGGTTGGTCATCGTTCCCGAAGGACAAAAAATGGCTGCTTCCATTCCGAAAATGGCTGCCGCTTTTGCTTCCAGGGCATTTATCGTTTCGTCTTCGCCATACACATCGTCGCCTACTTTTGCGCTCCACATGGCATCCAGCATTCCTGGCGTAGGTTTGGTTACGGTATCGCTTCTTAAATCAACAGTCATCATAATTTTAAAATCTATGCTGCAAATTAAAGGCAATTCAATAATTGATTCCAGGATTTAAAATATATTTCAAAATTGATATAAACGTTTTACAAAAAAGAGTGTCTTAACAAAAAACACTCCCTAAAAACAGTATAATAAAAACTCAAAATAACGGTTAATCCTGTCATGAAAACATCTGCTATACGCTTGCTTCTATTTGTTTCTTTTTTAACGGTTGCCTTTTCGGCTTCGGCCCAGCTTGGCTTGAACCAGTGGGACGATGGTTATTTTTATGATGCTTCCGGAAAAAAAGTATCCGGACAAATCGTAGTCAGCCCATCAGGCCGCGGCCCGCAAAACAGCGAAGGCTTTATTTTGTACCGAAAAGACAAAGGCGAGGAAAAAGAAACTTTAACGGCTTCGATGATCCGCTCTTTTGTGGCCGGAAAAGATAGTTTTACCGTTGCCCATGCGCCGCGATCAGGGGCATGGACTGGCCGAAGCATTGATTTTGTAAAGGTTTTGGTGGATGAACCCACGAAATTGTATGCCGCAACCGGCGGCGGCGGTGGCATGTCTCCCGGCATTTCACCAAGTTTTGGCATTGGCGGCGGAAGTTTTGGCAGTGGTGTAGGCGGTGGCCTGGGCATAAACCTGGGCGGCGGACGAGGCGGCAAAGGCAAGAACGCTTACTATTATGGCGATAACCCAAATAGTTTGACAGAGCTAAAACGGGAAAACTTTATCCCAGTGATGACAGAGATTATGGCCGCCGAACCGGAAATTGTGGATAAGATCAAAAATAAAAAATACCGTTATGGCAATATGGATCAGTTGATATTGGATTTTTATAAGCTAAAAGAAGCACCGCCAAAATCATAATCAACCGTTTCTTTATTAAAATCATAAATCCTGATAGCTTTTGCGCAGGGTTTTTTTTATTTAATGAAAATATTGTGGTTAATATTGTACTTTTAAAGCCTAAATTAATTATAGCATTTATGATCATCATAGCGGACGGCGGCTCAACCAAAACCAATTGGTGCCTGATCAACGAAGACGGTAAAAAGGTATATTATAATACGGAAGGTTATAATCCTTTTTTTTCTGATACGGCTTACATTATTAATTCGCTTAACGAAAATTTGCCATCTGACCTGGATAAGGACGAAATTACAGAACTATATTATTATGGTGCCGGTTGCGATGTGCCCGACAAAGTAAAAATTGTGGAAGATGCCATAAAAGTAGTTTTTAAATCTTCCAAAGTATTTGTCGGCCATGACCTGATGGCGGCGGCACGAGCTTTGCTGGGCATTAATTCCGGCTTTGCAGCTATTTTGGGCACCGGTACCAATACCTGCATTTATGACGGAAAGGACATTGCTTTCAAAATCAACTCTTTAGCTTATATTTTGGGTGATGAAGGCAGCGGCTGTTACATTGGCAAAAAGCTGCTTGCTGATTACATACGCGGTTATATGCCCCAGGAAGTCCGCGATACTTTTTGGGAAACCTTTAAGTTAACACCTGATGAAATTATTGACAACATTTACACCAAACCGCTGCCAAACCGTTTTTGCGCCAGTTTCAGCAAGTTTGTGTATGATAACACGGCCAACATTGCCTATTCCCGAAACTTAGTGAAAACTTCTTTTGAAGATTTTTTCCGGAATCTCGTTGCCCATTATCCTGACTATAAAAACTACTCTTTCAACTGTATTGGCTCTGTAGGATATAATTTCAGGAATGTTTTGGAAGAAACAGCCTCAGAATACGGAATGAATATTGGCCGCATCATCCGTTCGCCTATAGATGACTTGGTAAAATATCACTTAGAACTGGCACCTCTATCCAAATAAATACTTCTTTTATCATAGAAAAACCTGCTTTCGCAAATGCTGAAGTAGGTTTTTTTGTTGAAATGTAATGCTACTTACAGCTTCACCCCGGCCCTCTCCGGGAGAGGGGGGAGTAGCTACAATCGTTTTCAATCCCTCACCTTTTGTACTAGGCTGAGGCTTAAAAACTATCTATAAAAGAAGCATCGCCTAAATCCTCTTTTCAAAAAACAATTTTAAGAAACTATGGCAGCTATCTCCCTCTCCCCTGGAGAGGGTTGGGGTGAGGCTTAAAAGCTTCACCCATTGATATCCAGTTCATTCTGAAAAATCTTGTTGTACTTTCTCCGGTCAAAGCGGTATAGCTTGGCAGCACGATAGGAAACCCCTTTTTGCTTTTCGTCCAGCTCTTTCAAAAAACCGTAGCTCAGCATTTTTTTTCGGAAGTTTCTTTTATCCAGCTTTTTATTCAGGATTGCTTCATAAAGTGTTTGCAGTTGGGTAAGTGTAAATTTTTCGGGCAGCAGTTCAAAAGCGATGGGCTGATAACTCAAACGGCGGCGCAGCTTTTGCAAGCTGGTTTCAAAAATTTTACCATGGTCAAACGGCAGCTTTCCTAATTCATTAACCGGATACCAGAAGGCAGAACGTGCAAAACTGGTGACAGGTTTCAATTCTTTCTGCGTATCAATCCTGATCAGCGCATAATAAGCAACCGTGATAACGCGGCCTTGCGGATGCCGGTCCACATCGCCAAAAGTATGGAACTGCTCCATGTGCAGGTCGCGCAGGCCGGTCAGTTCATACAAGATACGTTCGGCAGCATCATCTATACTTTCGTCTTTTTCTACAATATAACCCGGCAGTGCACGCCATCCTTTAAAAGGGTCTTCATTCCTTTCAATCAGCAGGATTTTCAATTCATTGGCCTGAAATCCAAAAATCACACAATCAGTAGAAAATACGGAATCAAATTTTGGTAGTATTGTTTCCAAATTAAGGTGGTTTAATCAGGCATTGCTGCCTTCTCAAAATTAATAAATAATATATTACTTAGTGTAAAGATTACACCTTACATTTGCTAATTAAGGAGCCGGTTAGAAAATGTCTAAAGTAAGCAAGATTGCCGTACTAACTTCAGGTGGGGATGCGCCAGGAATGAACCCCTGCATCCGTGCTGTTGTGCGGACAGGCATATTTTATGGGTTACAAGTTGTTGGGGTAAAGCAGGGCTATCAGGGCTTGATCAACAATAATATGTATGACATGAACGAGCGTTCTGTAAGTAATATCCTGCATTTGGGTGGTACGATCCTTAAAACAGCACGCTGTCTGGAATTTAAAGAGGAAAGCGGTATGGAAAAAGCTTACCAAAACTTAAAAAACAGAGGCGTTGACGGCTTGATTGTGATTGGCGGCGACGGCACTTTTACCGGGGCAGAACGTTTCTCCAATATTTACGATATTCCCGTAATCGGCATCCCCGGTACTATTGACAATGATTTGTACGGGTCTGATTTTACACTTGGTTTTGATACCGCTACCAATACCGTTATCGATGCATTGGACAAGATCCGTGATACGGCCGATGCCCATGACCGTTTGTTTTTTATAGAAGTAATGGGCCGTGATTCTGGTTGTATTGCTTTGCGTGCCGGTATTGCAGGTGGTGCAGAAGCTATTTTATTACCAGAAAAAGAAACAGCTATTGATGAGCTGATCAAGAACCTGAGATCAGGTAGTAATAAAAAAACATCCAGTATTGTGATCGTAGCGGAAGGTGATAAAAATGGTGGCGTGTACGGTATCGCTAAAAAAGTAAAAGAACATATCCCGTCCTATGATGTGAAAGTAACCATTCTGGGACATTTGCAAAGAGGCGGCAGCCCGAGCAGTTTTGACCGTGTTCTCGGAAGCCGCTTAGGTTATGCTGCTGTAAAAGCTTTGCTGGATGGCGAAACGCGCAAGATGGTTGGGTTAAAAGGAAATACCATCCAACTGGCTGAATTGGAAGAAGCTATTTCGCACCATGAATTTAAGCTGGAGCCGGACTTGCTGGAAATGGTAAATATTTTAGCCATCTGATGTGATGATTGCAATTGTGTATAGTGGTTCTAATTTTGCAAACTGGAAACTGGTACAAAAGCAAACTGTGGCACAATCTTTCAAAACGAACGGCATCAACCCTTTTGCCAGCGATGAAAAGAGCATACTTTCTTTACTGAACAAAAATATACATCTGATCCATCATGCCGAAGAAATAAAAAAAATATACTTCTTCGGGCCGGGCATTACTTCCCACAAACACAAACAGATTGTTTACAATGCTTTTTCCCAGTTTTTTCGTTTTGGAAAAGTAATCGTAGAAGATGATATTTTTGCGGCTGCACTGGCAACTTGTCAGGACCAGCCGGGCATTGTTTGCATTCTCGGCAGTGGTTCTAATGCGGCTTATTTTGACGGAAAAAAAATCAAACCAAATAATTATGGTTTGGGTTATATACTTGCAGATGAGGGTTCCGCCAACTGGATCGGAATGAAAATTGTTAAGTCTTATCTGAATAAAACAATGCCGGGCGAGCTGGCCAAAAAGTTTACAGAAAAATTTGACCTCGATAGAAAACAAATTCTGGACAAAGTGTATAAACAACCTCAGCAAGCCGTTTTTTTAAGTTCTTTTCGGACTTTTGCAAAAGAGCATATCAAAGAAACATACCTGGCAAACTTGGTTAAATCAGGTTTTGACCAGTTTTTGCTGACTTATACACTTCCTTTGGTGCAGGAAAACCCGGATGTACCGGTTTATTTTGTTGGAACGATTGCCTCCAATTATCAGGAAATATTAAAAGGGACTGCCTTGGAACGCCAAATTTGTATCGCCAATATTGTCAAAGAGCCTATCAATAACTTGTTAACATATTATATCAATAAAAATTAAAATTATGAAAATAGGAATAAACGGCTTTGGCCGCATCGGCCGTTTGGCTTTCCGCGCTGCTATCAACAGGCCAAATGTTGAGATTGTAGGCATTAATGACCTGGTTGACCCGGAATACATGGCTTACATGTTGAAATATGATTCTACCCACGGAGAATTTAAAGGTACGATTGCAGTAGAAGGCGGACATTTGGTTGTTGACGGAAAAACGATCCGTGTAACTGCTGAAAAAGATCCGGCAAACCTGAAATGGAACGAAGTTGGTGCAGAAGTAATCATCGAGTCAACCGGTTTGTTCTTAACTAAAGAACTGGCACAAAAGCATATTGATGCCGGTGCTAAAAAAGTAATTATGTCTGCACCTGCAAAAGACGACACGCCTACTTTTGTAATGGGTGTAAACCATAAATTGCTAACAGCCGATCAAACCATCGTTTCCAACGCAAGCTGCACAACCAATTGCCTTGCCCCTCTTGCCAAAGTTTTGAATGATAAATTTGGTATTGAAGAAGGTTTGATGAGTACGGTACACGCAACTACTGCCACCCAAAAAACAGTTGACGGACCGTCCCACAAAGACTGGAGGGGCGGCCGCGGTGCTTCACAAAATATCATTCCTTCCTCAACCGGCGCTGCCAAAGCGGTTACTTTGGTAATTCCTGCTTTGAAAGGAAAACTGACTGGTATGTCTTTCCGCGTTCCGGTCCCTGATGTTTCCGTAGTTGATTTGACCGTAAGATTATCAAAGTCAGCTTCTTATGAAGACATTAAAAATGCTATGAAAGAAGCATCAGAAGGCGAACTGAAAGGAATTATGGGCTATACCGAAGATGATGTAGTTTCCCAGGATTTTCTGGGCGATCCTCGTACTTGTATTTTTGATGCGGGTGCAGGTATCGCTTTGAATGATAAATTTGTAAAAGTAGTGGCTTGGTACGATAACGAATGGGGCTACTCCAACAAATTAGTTGACATGGCCGAAGAAGTAGGCAAGTTATAATAACACTAATTTTTAGGTGCTAAAAGAAGCATTCGTATTATAAAGAAGCCGGTTTTTTAAACTGGCTTCTTTTGTTTGATACTGTTTTTATCATACTTTTTTTAGTACAACAACACCTAAGGGTGGTAAGGTCAACGCTAAAGATTGGTTCCGGTAATTCCACTGAATAACTTCGGATCTTAGTTCCTGCGGATTGATGGTCCCGCTTCCCCAGAAAAGAAGGTCATCAGAATTAAAGATTTCTTTCCATGTTCCTATCCCCGGAACGCCGATACGAAAATTTTCACGCACTACTGGTGTAAAATTAAGCACTACAACCAAATCATCTTCCTGCAAGTTGCCTTTCCGGGCATAAACCAATACCGAATCTTCTGCATTTCCTTCATCGATCCACTCAAAACCTTCACCGGAAAAAGCTTTTTCATACAAAGCAGGTTCGGTTTTATAAAGATGGTTTAAGGCTTTGATCAAATCCTGCATCCCTTTATGCGGCCGGTGTTCCAGCAAATGCCAGTCTAAAGATTGCCCGAATTCCCATTGTTCTGATTGCGCAAATTCATCTCCCATAAACAATAATTTGGTTCCCGGATGCGTGAACATGTAACTGTACAAAGCACGCAAGTTTGCAAAACGCTGCCACTCGTCACCGGGCATTTTATTGATTATGGATTGCTTGCCGTAAACAACTTCATCATGCGACAAGGGCAGCATAAAATTTTCGGTAAAGGCATACAACATACTGAAAGTTATTTCTTTATGATGATATTTCCGGTTGACCGGATCTTCCTTGAAATAATTGATCGTATCGTGCATCCAGCCCATCATCCACTTCATGCCAAAACCCAAACCGCCCAAATAAGTTGGCTTGCTTACCCCGATAAAAGAGGTGGATTCTTCCGCAATGGTTTGAACATCAGAATAATGACTGTAAACGGCTTCGTTAAATTCTTTTAAAAACTGTATCGCTTCCAGGTTTTGGTTTCCTCCGTAGATGTTTGGCTCCCACTCGCCTGCATTGCGCGAATAATCCAAATACAACATGGAAGCTACGGCATCTACCCGCAAACCATCAATATGATACCGCTCCAGCCAGAACAAAGCGTTGCTGATCAAGAATGATTTTACTTCATTGCGGCCATAATTGAAGATATAGGATTTCCAATCGGGATGAAAACCTTTTTCAGGGTTTTCATGCTCGTACAAGCTGGTTCCGTCAAAACGAAAAAGTCCGTGTGCGTCTCCCGGAAAATGAGAAGGCACCCAATCCAGGATCACCCCAATATCAGCTTTATGGAATTCGGCAATCAGAAACATTAAATCCTGCGGAGAACCATAGCGCGTACTGGCTGCAAAATAACCGGTGATCTGATACCCCCAGCTTGGATAATACGGATGCTCGGCAAGCGGCATGAATTCGACATGTGTAAACCCCATGTCTTTTACATATTTTACCATCACGTTGGCCATTTGCCGGTAATCCAAAAACTGGTCCGGGCTTTCAGGACTGCGCGCCCAGGAACCAAAATGTACCTCGTAAACGGAGTATGGCTTAGTCAATGCCGTATATTGAACCCGTTTTTTCATCCAGTCCTGGTCGTTCCAATCAAAATAAGTATGGGTGATGATGGAAGCCGTGCGCGGCGGTTCTTCCCAGCGCAAGGCAAACGGATCGCCTTTTTCCAATTCCTCACCATAAAAAGAGCGGATGGCATATTTATAAGTTTCACCATGGCCAACATGCGGGACAAAGCCTTCCCAAATACCAGAACCGTCCCAGCGGACAAACAACTGGTGGCTGTATTTATTCCAGCCGTTGAAATTTCCCATCACAGAAACTACTTGTGCATTGGGTGCCCAAACGGCAAAATACGTCCCGGTCACGCCTTTGTGCTCCAAGGTGTGCGAACCAAAAAGTTCGTATAATTTGTAATGTTTGCCGGCTTTAAATAAACTGATATCAAAATCAGAAAACCGGCTAAAAACTTCTACAGGGTTTAATTGGAGAGTTCCCAGCTTTACCACTTCCGGTTCGGCTGCGATCAATTCAGGTTGTTTAAATTCCGGTCCTGCCTCATACTCAATGGTTTCAGTTTTTTTATTTTCTGCGGATACTGTTTTTACACTTACTTTTTTAGGGACCGGCACTTTTTTTTCTTTTGGGGAAGCAGCTTTATCAGTTGCTTCGTCCATATCAGAACTTATCTTTTTGGCCATAATACTTTCGGTTTAAGGTTTGGTACAAGGTATAAAAAAATAAAATGCAATTTACTTTTGCTTACAATTGAATGATAATTTCAACAAGTTAATAACAATAAAGTTGCAGATGATATTTGCAATAATATCTACCTTTCCCCCGTAATAATATCAGCTAAAATGCTGTCATAATATTAATATGCTAAAAGAAGCACTGTGATCCTGTTTTTGATTTATCAAGCGTAAAAATAAGAGCATTAAAGCAAAACATAATTTTTTTATTACGTAAAAAGACTTTCCCCAAAACATTTACAAAAAATCCCGAAGTTAACCGAACATGTTTAAACTAAAACTTACTGTTGGTTTAGTTGCTTTTATGGCAATAACTACAGTACTGCAAGCTCAAAAATCAAACCGATACTTTAACCCTTAAATTTTAGGAGGCAGAAAGGAGATTTCTGGTCAACAATTTTAGTTTGATTGCCCAAAAATACAGTGTTGATGCCACCAAAGCCTTGATACAGCAAGCAAAACTTTGGGACAACCCGCAACTGAGCACCGATCAAAACCTATATTCAAAAGGGTCCGGTTTTTTTAACCATTCTGATGGCAACGGGCAGGTTTATGCACAGATCAACCAATTATTCAGAACGGCAGGCAAAAGAGGCAAACAGATCAGGCTTGCATTGGACGATGTAAATGTGTCGCAAGCACAATTTAATGATTTGCTGAGGAACATGCATTACAACATGCAGCTTGATTTTGCACAATTGAACAACCTGATTGAGCAAAACAAGATATATCAGTATGAAATTGCTTCATCCACAAATTTGGTTAAAGGAATAACCACAGCTTATGGTGTTGGAAATTCATCGCTGAAAGATGTAGTACGGCTGCAGGCTTTGGCATTTAGCCTGGAAAACGACCTGGTAGAGAACAACCGGCAAATCAACGAGCTGGAAAATGATTTGAAGACCCTGCTGGTGGTCAAGGAAACTACTTTTATCAAACCGGAAATCAATACACCTGCAAGCGTTGCTACTTTCAATATCAATGCTTTGATCGATACTGCAAAATTGCACCGCGGAGATTATCTGGCCAGCAAGTTTCTGTTTGAACAGGCGGGACACAACTTGGCTTACCAGAAAGCTTTGGCCATTCCCGATCTAACCATTGGCGTGGATTATGACCGTGCCAGCAACTACGTGCCTAACTATTATGGTTTGGCCATCAGCTTGCCGCTGCCGTTTATCAACCGGAACCAAGGAAATATCAAATCAGCTAAATTCAATATCCAAAACCAGGAATATGTGTTGAAAAACAGCGACTTGCAACTCAGAAACGATATAGTGACCGGTGTGGAACAATACAACCTGAGCCAGCAATTATTCTCAAAAACAAACTTAGAATTTTATGGTACCTATGATAAGCTCTTTGCCAGCATTGTAAAAGCTTATAAACCTGAGTTCGATTAATAAAACAATAAAAAGTCGGAAATAAATAAGTAAGGCTCAATGATTTTCAGTATATTTAAGTATCTGAAATTCAAACATATATCTAATCAAATGAGCCTTACAAAAGATAAAATTACGGAAATTTTTTATTTAACTGATGAATTCTGTCATCATTTCGAAGCTTCTCTGGCCCCTTGTCAAATTGGGAATATGCCTAAACGAAAGCCCTTGATGGCGCCAAGTGAGGTAATTACGCTAATGATCTTGTTTCATACCGGAAGCTTCCGTACACTAAAGCACTTTTATCTGTATTATGTAAAAGCACACCTAAGGGAAGGATTTCCAAATACGGTTTCTTACAACCGTTTTACCGAACTCATGCAGGCAGCTGTACTGCCGATGGCCTTACTGCTAAAAACCTGTTGTATGGGTGAATGCACAGGCATATCTTATATTGATTCCACCCCTATCCGGGTTTGCAAAAACAAGCGTGTCAAGCGAAACAAGGTGTTTAAGGATACGGCTACTGTGGGAAAGTCTACAATGGGATGGTTCTTTGGCTTTAAATTACACCTGATCATCAATGATAAGGGTGAACTGCTCAACTTTGTTGTTACACAGGGCAATGTGGATGACCGGGGACCACTTAAAAATGAACGCTTTGTGGAAGTGGTCAAAGGTAAACTGTATGGTGATAAGGGCTATCTTTCCAAGGAGTTAACACAAATGCTCTTTATCGATGGCATTCAACTCATTACCAATATCAGAAGCAATATGAAAAACTGTTTAATGGAACTTAAAGACAAGATACTGCTTAGAAAACGTTCTGTTGTTGAAACCGTTAACGACGAGCTTAAAAACATTTGTCAGGTGGAGCATTCCAGGCACCGTTCTTTTGGAAACTTTATAACCAACTTGATCTCCGGCCTAATCGCTTACTCGTTCTTCCCTAAAAAACCATCCATTAAATTTGATACTTTTAGCTCAGATCAAATCACGCTTTTTTAAATCGAACTCAGGTTATAAAGAAAGACAATTAGGTTTGGTAGAATTTATTGATTTTTTTGAATCTTATAAAGACACCAAACTAAAAGTGATCCAGCAGCAATACAACCTGCAAAAAGCAATCGCCGATCTGAATTTTTATGTCGGTTCTACCGTAATCAATCCTTAACAACAATCCCTCTATAAAAAAAGATGAAAAGAGAATTAATAACCTGCCTTTCCGTATTGGTGTTTTTAGCATCGTGCAAGGAAAAAAAGGAAGAAACAGTACAAAAGAAAAGCGTTTGCATTACCGATTCTTTAGCCAAAGTGATCCGTATCGATACCGCTAAAACGACCAATATGCAGGATGAACTGACCTTGTCCGGCGAGGTTTCTTTTGATGATAACCGCGTGGTAAAGGTTTTTCCTTTTTCAAGCGGCCAGGTTACCGATGTACGCGTTTCCCTGCGTGACCGTGTGAGCAAAGGGCAAGTGCTGGCGATTATGCGAAGTGCAGATGTGGCCGGAAATTATACGGATTTATCCGCTACCAATGCTGACCTTTCTATTGCCAAACGACAATTATCGCAAACAGAATACTTGTACAAAAGCGGTATTTCCAGCGAACGCGATTATACCGAAGCCAAAGAAAATTACAATAAAGCCCAGGCAGCCAACCGAAAAACCCAGGAACAGCTTAGTATTAACGGCCACGGCAATACCAGTGCCAGCGGACAATACGTAATCAAAGCACCGGAAAACGGGTACATTGTAGAAAAAGGGGTTACTTCCGGCAGCTTTATCCGTTCTGACAATGCCGCCAGCATGTTTACCATTTCGGATATGAAAGACGTTTGGATTTGGGCCAATGTTTTTGAAAGTGATATTTCTAAAGTCAAAAACGGATATGCCGCAAAAGTAAGTACACTGGCTTATCCGGGCAAAGTTTTCCAAGGAAAGGTAAATGAAGTTAGTTCTGTATTGGACCCGGACAATAAGGTAATGAAAGTGAAAATTGCTTTGCCAAATCCAAACATGTTGCTGAAACCGGAAATGTTCACTTCGGTGATCATCACTAACAATGAAAAAACAAAATCTGTTACCGTACCGGCTTCTTCCATTATTTTTAACGACAGCAAAAATTATGTGATCATTTACCTAAGCAAATGCAGTATGCAGGTCCGGGAAGTCAATGTGATCAAAACCGTAAATGATGTAAGCTATATTTCATCCGGGCTGAAAGCGGGCGAAATGCTGGTTTCCAAAAATCAATTATTGTTGTACGATGCTTTGACGGAAGAATAAAAGCTTGTTTAATTTCAGCCCAGGAAAAACAACAATGCTTCTTTTATCGCCTAAAAACTTGTATTTGCTTTAATCAAAACAGATCAAAATACTACAGGCACCAATTTTTATGTGATAAAAGAAGCATCAACAATACAATGTATAATCTTCAAGCTGGCCCCGGATTTTTCTGATCAACAGCTATCAAAAATTTATGCTGATTAATATCAGCCTGACAAATTTCAACTAATAAAATATAATGGACAAGTTCATTAAAAATATCATATACTTTTCGTTGAGGCACCGCTTTTTTGTGTTCTTCTTAACAGGTGTCCTGGCGGTTCTGGGCGTAATTAGTTATCTGAACACCTCGATTGAAACCTTTCCGGATGTTACGAATACCCAGATCATTATCATCGCCCAATGGCAGGGACACAGCGCGGAAGAAGTAGAAAGGATGATCACCATTCCGATGGAAACAGTACTGAATTCTGTTCAGAAAAAATCAAACCTGCGCACCACTTCTTCCTTCGGATTGTCTTATGTCCGCATTATTTTTGATGATAATGTAGATGATGCTTTTGCCCGGCAGCAGGTATTGAGCCGCTTGTTAAATGCCGACCTTCCGGAAGGTGTAAAACCGGAAGTAGAACCGCCTTACGGCCCAACCGGCGAAATTTACCGTTATACGCTCCGCAGCAAAACCAAAAGCATCCATGAACTGACGGCTTTGCAGGATTGGGTGCTTGACCGGAAGTTTAAAGCCATTCCGGGTGTTGCCGACGTAAACAGTTTTGGCGGCGAAGAAAAAGATTAGGAAGTGAGCGTTAACCCTGCCCTGCTTCAAAAATATGGTTTAACCTCGCTGGATGTGTTTACTACGATCAACAGGAGCAACATCAATGTGGGCGGTGATGTGATCGAAAAAAACAATCAGGCTTATGTGGTACGTGGGATTGGTGTGATCAACAACATCAGCGAGATTCAAAACATCATCATCAAAAACGTAAACAACGTACCAATTCTGGCCCGGAACGTTGCAGATATTCACGAAAGTGGCTTACCGCGGCTCGGACAAGTTGGCCGTGATAAAGCCAATGACGAGATAGAAGGTATCGTGGTGATGCGAAAAGGAGAAAACCCGGCCGAGGTTTTAGTCCTGATCAAGGAGAAAGTGAAAGACCTCAACGACCACATCCTGCCAAAGGACACCAAAATTGATGTTTTTTATGACCGCACGAACTTGATGGATTTTGCCACTCATACCGTTATCCATAACCTGATTGAAGGTATTGTACTGGTAACCGTGATCGTGTTTTTGTTTATGGCCGACTGGCGTACCACTTTAACGGTAACTATTATCATTCCTTTAGCCTTGCTTTTTGCATTTATTTGTTTGAAGCTGAAAGGCATGAGTGCCAACCTGTTATCGATGGGGGCCGTTGATTTCGGGATCATAGTCGACGGTGCGGTGGTGATGGTGGAAGGGATTTATGTTGCCCTGGACCATCGTGCAAAAGAAGTAGGCATGGAAAAATTTAATAAGCTGGCCAAGCTCGGCTTATTTAAAAACGTGGGTACAGAAATGGGAAAAGCCATCTTTTTTTCCAAGCTGATCATCCTGACCTGTTTAATGCCGATTTTCGCTTTTCAAAAGGTGGAAGGTAAAATGTTCTCGCCTTTGGCCTATACTTTAAGTTTTGCCTTATTGGGTGCTTTGATTTTCACGCTGACCTTAGTCCCGGCGTTATCCAGCATTTTACTTCGTAAAAATGTGCGCGAAAAGCATAACCCGGTGGTGATCTTTTTTGAGAACGGCATCCACAAAATGTTCAATTTCACCTATAAAAACCAGAAGCTGAGCCTGATTGTCGCTTTGGTTATTATGGCACTGACTTTTGCCTCCGCCAAACTGTTAGGCACAGAATTTTTACCGCAATTGAATGAAGGCGCCTTGTGGGTTACCGCACAATTGCCGATGAGTACATCGCTGGAAAGTTCTGTCAACACCACCAATAAGATGCGCAGCATCCTGGGTTCTTTTCCGGAGGTAAGGCAAACTTTATCGCAGGTAGGCAGAACGAATGACGGTACAGATCCGAAAGGTTTTTTTAACGTCCAGATCCAGGTTGACTTGGTTCCGAAAGACGACTGGAAGCGAAATATCACCCAGGAAGAACTCATCGCACAAATGGATAAAAAGCTGAGCCAGTTCCCGGGTATTATTTTCAATTATTCGCAGCCCATTATTGATAACGTAGCGGAAGCTGTGGCTGGTGTTCCTGCCTCGATGGCTGTTAAAATTTTCGGTTCCGACTTCAAAGTATTGGACAGCAAGGCTGACGAAGTTATGCGTGTGTTGAAAAAAATCGATGGTGTAGAAGATCTCGGTATTTTAAGAAACCTTGGCCAGCCGGAATTCCGTATCGAACTGGATCAAAGCAAAATGGCACTTTATGGCGTTTCTACCGCAGATGCCAACTCGGTAATCGAGATGGCCATCGGTGGAAAAGCAGCCACAACATTGTATCAGGGAGAACGAAAGTTTGACATCCGGATCCGTTATCAAAAAGATTTCCGGGACACTGAAGAAAAGATTGAAAACCTGATGGTCCCAACTTTAAACGGTTCTAAAATTGCCATTAAGGAAATTGCTGAAATCACCAAACTGACCGGGCCGGCATTTATTTACCGGGACAATAACCAGCGGTATATTGCCGTCAAATTTTCTGTGCGGGGACGCGATTTGGGCAGTACGATTGCCGAAGCGCAGCAAAAAGTGAACAATGCGGTCAAGCTGGACCAAGGTTATTCTTTTACCTGGAACGGCGAATTTGAGAACCAGATCCGTGCATCAAACACTTTGGCCAATGTGGTTCCGATCTGTTTGCTGGTTATTTTCCTGATCCTGTTCATGACGTTTGGCAACATGAAAGATGCAGTTTTGGTTATCCTGAACGTACCGTTTGCCTTGATCGGCGGTATTTTGGCCCTGCATATCACCAATACCAATTTTAGTATTTCGGCAGGTATCGGCTTTATTGCCTTGTTTGGTGTTTGTATCCAAAACGGTGTGATCCTGATCTCCGTTTTCCGTAAAAACTTGTTGGAAGGTGTACAGGTAGATGAAGCGATTTTAACAGGTGTTCTCTCCAGGGTCCGCCCGGTTGTAATGACTGCTTTAATGGCTGCCATCGGCTTGATGCCTGCTGCTATTTCAACCGGAATCGGTTCAGAAACACAAAAACCACTGGCCATCGTAGTCATTGGCGGCTTGATTACTTCTACCATTTTAACCTTGCTTCTTTTACCGATCATTTATAAGATGGTTTATAATTTGTTCCATAAAAGGGAAAACAGGAAGCTGTTGAGGAAGATTGGCGCGGTAAGCAGTTAAATTATCTTGGCGGTTTAAATAACGGAACAGATAAAGCGATTTAAATAAGCTGGTCAGAAATATACTTTTAGTTGTGATTAAAACTTAAAGATATACCTTACAGGTTTTGGTTTTAATGATTAATACTTCTTTTATCAATATAAAATCGTAATTATTTTCTTTTTTAAAAGAAAATAATTACCTTTGATGATGAAAGCAACTAAGGAATATCAAACGATAGAAAATAATCCTTCAACTTTATCAAAAAGGACCCAGGAAGCTTTAACCTTAATCAAACCTTACGAAAAGCTTTTCACTTCGCCAAAGGCAAAACACGATGCCATAAAAAAAGGTTTGGAACCGAAAGCCATCCGGGATTTGATTACTATTTCCGGGATTACCCAAACTGATGCAGCATACATTTTGGATTTAACCGAACCAACTTTAAGAAAATACATCAAAGCCGGAAAAGAACTCAACACCGGATTAAGCGAACATTTGATCCAGCTTTTTGAATTGTTTGATAAAGGCATGGATACTTTTGGTTCATTGGAAGAATTTAAAAACTGGCTACCGCATCAAAATATCGGTATCAATGCTGTTCCGATGGATTTGCTGGATACGCTTACCGGCATTAACATCGTGATGAATGAATTGATCCGGATTGATTATGGCGTAACGGCTTAGTTCCTGATGCTCGTTTATCGAATTAGTCAGACTAAATACGCCAATAGTTTAACCGCTTCCGGAATTGATGGCCGATGGAACCCGCTTCATCAAAAAATGATTTATACTGCCGGTTCTGTTGCTTTGGCTTGTTTGGAAAACCTGGCGCATAAAAGCGGTGCTTCTTTAGCTGCCGGAAATTTTTCTTTAGCTATTATTGAGGTTGAAGATAATTTGAAGATCGAAGAAGTGAAGATTGGGGATTTGACAAGTGTTAATCCAAAATGGCATTTAGTGGATCATTATAACTTCACTCAAAAACTGGGAAATGATTGGTTGAATGCCGGAAGTTCTGCCATTTTAAAAGTGCCTTCTGCCATTATTGATTTGGAATACAATTATCTCCTCAACCCAAACCATGCTTCTTTTACCGGTGTAAAAATAGTAAAGGTTGATCGGTTTACTTTTGATGGAAGGTTAAAGGGAGATTTGTAGATTAAAAACAAAAGTTTATCTAATATAGATTTTGATTCCAGTGAAAGGCGGAGTGCTGTCAAAAGGATGGAAACTTTCGATATAATAACTATCTGTCTTAGTTGAAGTTAAATTGCCAATTTTCATTATATCTTCAAGTTTATCGTACTCCTCAGAAGAAATCAGACATAACTGTGATATTCTCCGGCTTTTCGGGTTAAAATCAACAAATAATGTCTCACCATTTTTTTCAAATTCGTTTTCAAAAGTATCTTTTTTTGGGTTAGACGGCTCAATGGGATGATACAATGGTTTACCTAAAACCTTGCGTACTTCATCAATATTCTTTCCAATTAAAGAAGGAATGTCAAATGTAACTTGAGGCGGTTTTTGTTCTTTACAACTCGTACAAAGTAAAAGCAGAATGTACAAAATATACTTAACTGGTTTTAAGCTGTTAAATTCGACAATCATCATTCCTTTTTAAGTGTTTGTAATTCCATTCTTTATACGGAAAATATTTAATGTTGAATTTATAATTTTAGAAGAAAATTACATACTTCTTTTATCACCTAAATTTTAGCTTTATGCTTCATGATTATTTCTTTTTGTGATACTGCAATTTTATGCCGAAATCAGCAATCGCAGAAAGAATTTAGAAATTTCATTAAGATTTGGTTGAGAACAAACCATCTTAATAAAAGATATTTGAATGAAGAAACAGGCTATACAATTTTTATAAACATCACATTTATAGATAAAGTAACCTCAAAATTTGGTGACGTTAAAGTTCATGCGCTAACAAGTCTTCAAGAAATTATAAAAAATGCCATTTTTGTGAATAGTGCAGAAGACACTCGGAAAAGACTACATATTTTAAATGTTTTAAAATTTGAAAGCCTGATTGATGTTGATGGAGAAAGATATAATGTTTGGCTTTATGTGCGGCAAACAAAGAACGATTACCAGCTATACTCTCTAAATATCAAGGTATAAAAACGCTTTAAAGCTGATAATGTGGTACGTCGTAGATGATATCTAAGTTGCGTATTCGCACGAAATGGACACAGCCTTAAAGCGTATTACAAAGATGGTTATTTTAAATTAAAAATCAAATGCTTCTTTTAGCACACCATTTTTTACCTGATAAAAACAGCATTACCTCACAACTTCGCACCCAAATTCCTCAACCATAAATCCGCCAAAACCAGCGCCGCCATCGCTTCTACAATTGGTACGGCACGCGGTACCACGCAAGGGTCGTGGCGGCCTTTGCCTTTTATTTCAGCGGCATTTCCTGCTGCATCAATCGTTTCCTGGTTTTGCATAATCGTGGCAACCGGTTTAAAAGCAACTTTAAATTCGATCGGCATACCATTGCTGATGCCGCCTTGGATGCCACCGGAATTGTTCGTCAAAGTTTGCACATTTCCGGTTGCATCTTTTCGGAAAATATCATTATGTTCCGAACCCAGCATTTCACTTCCGGCAAAGCCAGAACCATATTCAAAACCATGGACAGCGTTGATGGAAAGCATCGCTTTGCCCAGATCGGCATGTAATTTATCAAAAACCGGTTCGCCCAAACCAACCGGACAATTCAAGATGGTGCAACTGATCTTCCCGCCAACGGTATCACCTTTTTTGCGGATGTCATCAATGTAATCAATCATTTTTACCGCCGTTTCCGGGTCGGCACAACGAACGATGTTTTCTTCCCGGATCCGTAAAAAATCTTTTGCGTTTTCGATTTTAACTTCCGGCGCATTCATTTTGCCAACGCTGCTTACCGAAGCCAAAATTTCAATTCCTTGTGCGGAAAGTAACAATTTTGCAACTGCTCCAGCAGCTACTCGCGCTGCAGTTTCCCGCGCAGATGACCGGCCGCCGCCACGATGATCGCGGATGCCATACTTCGTTTGGTAAGTAAAATCTGCATGCGAAGGCCGGAAAGTATTTTCATTGTGCGAGTAATCTTTTGAACGCTGGTCTTCATTCGGGATCAGCATCGCAATTGGTGTTCCGGTTGACCTTCCTTCAAAAACACCGGATAAAATTTGAACCGTATCGCTTTCTTTCCGTTGTGTGGTGATTTTGGACTGGCCGGGTTTGCGCTTGTCTAATTCCCCCTGAATAAATTCCAAATCAATCTCCAAACCAGCGGGACAACCATCAATAATAACACCGATGGCCACACCATGCGATTCGCCGAAAGTGGTGATACGGAACGCTTGTCCGAAAGTATTGCCTGCCATATTCTTGTTTTTCTATCATTTCGACCAAAGGGAGAAATCTTATTTCAAAAACACAAATTAACGCTTTGAAGAAGATCTCTCCCTTTGGTCGAGATGACAATACGGTTAATAATTAAGTATAAATCCTGCTTTTTCTAAATCTTCCCAGAAAGCCGGATATGATTTTTCAACTACTTTAAAATCTTCTATCTCAAGTTCAGGAACGATCAACGCCAACGGAGCAAAAGCCATCGCCATGCGATGGTCTTCGTAAGTATGGATGAAAACTTTTTCGGGAATGCTTCTTTTAGCACAGTTTAATTTGTAAACCTGGCCTTTTTCAATCAGTTCCACACCAATTTTAGCCAGTTCGTTTTGTAAGGCTTTAATGCGATCGGTCTCTTTGATCTTTAAAGTTTCTAAGCCGGTAAAAGAAGCATCATGGCCCAAAGCTGCGCAAACAACGATGACGGTTTGGGCTAAATCCGGACAAGTTTTAAAATCAAAAATCTTGCGGACAACCGCTTTAGGTTCCTTCTTCAGCCAAACGCCGCCGTCTTTAAATTGGGAAGTGATACCGAAGTTCGCCATGATCTCCGTAATCGTACTGTCGCCTTGCAAGCTGTAAAGCGTTAATCCCGGAAGGAAAATTTCTGCTTCATTACATAAAGCGGCGATGGCATACCAGTAAGAAGCGGCACTCCAATCAGGTTCTACATAAATAGTTGCAGGTTGGAAAGGCTGGTTTTCAATAAAGATTGTACTGCCGTTCCATTGATGTTGGATGCCGCATTGCTGCAACATCGACAACGTCATTTCTACATAAGGCCGGGAAGTTAATTCTCCTTCGATGTGTAAATCTAAACCCAGCGGCAATTGTGAGGCGATCAGTAATAAGGCTGTAATATACTGGCTGCTGATATCGCCTTTGATGCTGATGTTTTCAGTTTGCTGCTCAAATCCGCCCGTAATTTTTATCGGCGGAAAACCTTCTTTTTCTTCGTAGGCAATCTCTGCGCCTAAAGTCCGCAAAGCATCAACCAGAATACCAACTGGCCGTTGTTTCATCCGTTCCGTACCTGTTAAAATAACCTGATGCTGTTTTTGCAGGGTAAAAAATGCGGTTAAAAAACGCATGGCCGTACCTGCGGGGCCGATGTTGATGGTAGCCGTCAGCCGAGAGCTATCAGCCATCAGCTTTTCGTCCGCGTTCAGTAGCTGATTGCTGATCGCTGATTGCTGAAAACCCTCCTCCAAAACCCTTTCCAACGTAACCGTATCCGCTGCTTCTGATAAGTTTTCTACCTTAACTTTTCCTTCGCTTAAAGCTGCAATAACCAAAGCACGATTGCATTCGCTTTTGGAACCAGTAAGCCGGATCGTGGCGTTTACCACATGATCCAACCTGCTCAGTTTTAGATTTCCGACTTCCATTAAGCTTCAACAACAGTGCTGTTGTTCATCATTTCGGTTTGCTTGCGGATGGATTCGTGGTGGATCAGTTCCAGTAATTTCTCTGCAAAATCTGTATTTAACTTTAATGCTTTTGCATAAGCAGTACGTTTATGCAAGATCTCGTCCCAACGGTTCACTTGTAAAATAGTGATGTTGTTGTCTCTTTTATAAGAGCCGATCTTTTCCACAACCGACATTCTTTCTGCCATTTTAGAAATGATCTGGTCGTCAATCTTATCAATTTCTTTTCGTAGTTCTGCCATTTTATCCTTCACTTCCGGGTTTTTCACTTCCGGTTTGCGCTGCGTTAAATGATCCATTAAATCGCTTAAAGCAGAAGGCGTTAATTGTTGTTTCGCATCCGTCCAGGCAACAGAAGGGTCAATATGCGATTCGATCATTAATCCCTGCATGTCCATGTCCAAAGCTTTTTGTGCGATGTACGGGATCAGTTCGCGGTTGCCGCAAATGTGGCTCGGATCGTTGATGATCGGCAATTCAGGTGCTAAAGTTTTTAAGCTGATGGCCAAATCCCAATGCGGTTCATTGCGGAAAGCGGTTTTATCAAAAGAAGAAAATCCGCGATGGATAGCAGCCAGTTTGGTAATTCCTGCGTGGTTGATCCGTTCCAAAGCGCCAATCCACAAAGAAAGGTCAGGGTTTACCGGGTTTTTCACCATCACCGGAATGTCAACACCTTTTAAAGCATCTGCAATTTCCTGCACAGTAAAAGGGTTAACGGTTGAGCGCGCACCGATCCATAAAATATCAACACCCGCATTCAAAGCTTCTTCCACGTGTTTTGCGTTGGCTACTTCTACCGCAGTTGGCAAACCGGTTTCTGCTTTGGCGCGTTTCAGCCATTCCAAACCAATGCTGCCGATGCCTTCAAACTCGCCCGGACGGGTACGCGGTTTCCAAATGCCTGCGCGTAAAACGCTTGCTTTTCCTGTTTTGGCAATTAAATGGGCAGTTGCAACCAATTGTTCTTCGGTTTCGGCACTGCAGGGGCCGGCAATCAACAAGGGTTCGTGGTTGATCTTCATCCAGGAACTGAGCGGTTGTATTTTAAGATCGAGTTTCATAATAAAGGGATATTTATGTTGATGTAGATTTTTATGTGCTAAAAGAAGTATTAAATTTTGTCGTTTTTGCGGTACTCGCCCAATATGTTGAAGTTACGTGTATATTTCAATACTTTTTTGATGGCCAAATCATATTGCTTCGCTTCCTGCCATTCCACATCGGCATAAAAATTATATTCGTTGGGTTTGCCTAAAACCGGCATGGACTGGATCTTGCTGAGGTTAACTTCATGTTCTGCAAAAACATTGAGCACTTTAGCGAGCGAACCAACTTCGTTTCCGGCCTGAAAACAAAGTGAAGCTTTGTTAGGATCGCTAACCACGCCGTTTTGTTTATCTGCCATGATTAAAAAACGGGTGAAGTTTTTTTTGTTGGACTCTATACGTTTTTCGAGCGGGTTCAATTCATACAATTCCGCAGCCATCGTGTTGGCAATAGCAACGGTGTCCAGCAACTTTTCATCATGAACGCGTTTAGCGCAAGCAGCCGTGTCTGTGCTTTCAATGATTTTTATCTGCGGATATTCTTCCATAAAATCAACACATTGCCGCAACGCAATTGGGTGGGAAATGGCAAATTTTACATCTTCAAACTTTACGCCTGGATAAGCTAACAAATGCAGTTGAATACGTAAAGAAACTTCGCCAACTACCGGAAAATTGTAGTTCATCATCAGTGAGTAATTGGGCAATAAGCTGCCTGCAATACTGTTTTCTATCGCCATCACCACATAATCGGCTTCTTTACGGTTCAACGCTTCAAAAGTTTGCTTAAAAGAAGCACATTCTACCAGTTCAATTTCTTCGCCAAAAAACTTAACGGCCGCTTCCTGGTGGAAAGAAGCTTTGATCCCTTGTATGGCAACCCGTGGTTTGTTCATGATGGTTGTAAATGCAAAAAGTCCCGACTGTTTGGCCGGGACTTTTTGATGTTTCTTTATTTAAAAATTTAACACGTTAGTCCCGGTTACCGCTAAAGTAAAAATAAAAGAAACCGAAAAAGAAAGTGTTGTTGATCGTCATTTTTGTAATTGCGTTTTCAAATGTACACGGAAAAAGGAGAATGTCAAGAGGAAATATTATTTTTTTTATTTCAGAATTAAACAAATATGAAACTTATAATTTCTGCGTGTGCAAGGCTCTATATTCTTTAGTAGCAATATAAGTTAAATATGGTTTTGTTTTTTGTATTTCGTAACAACTAAGATCAAATGAATTTAAGATAAATATTCTGTCAAAAGAAGTAACAATTGGGTTTTTTAAATATTTTTCATCAATTATAAAACTCGACGAATAACTAATACCGTCGTGAACAATCAATAACCACCATTCATTACAATTATTCTTTTCTTCATGTTTATACTTAACAAGAAGACTGTCTTTTTTTAAAACACAATCTGAGAAGATTTTTTCAAAATCATTTCGTCGAAAAAACTCTTGAGACTGTTTAATGCTAAATCTTTCTTTACTTGGTTGATAATTAAACTACTATCGGCTGAAGGCCGATAGATTTGTTATCGACTGAAGTCGACTTTAAGCTTATTCACTAATCGTAAAGTCTTCGTCTTTTGGATCTTCATCCTGGTTTTTTATATATTCCAGT